>Ga0307517_10000942_pt1 | contig 49547 bp, 46 predicted proteins | sample 23_EM_MG_FD_194515 | JGI IMG/M metagenome (GOLD analysis project Ga0307517, IMG submission 194515) | Populus trichocarpa ectomycorrhiza microbial communities from riparian zone in the Pacific Northwest, United States - 23_EM | ecosystem: Host-associated > Plants > Roots > Unclassified | place... | reverse complement strand
TGCAACAGCGCTTGAACACGCGAGACATCCACGATGAGGAAACCAGCAACTGGAGAGCCGTATGCGGGAAAACCGCCCGTACGGTTCGGAGGGAGGGGAGGCCAAAAGCCTTCCCTACCCCTATCACTGAGTTTGAAGCGCCGCCTACCCGAATCCCACCGACACTTTCCCCAACACACCGAAATCAACCGCACAGAAATCGCCGGCCTGTATCGGCAGTGGCGGATGGCAGGTGCCTGTGGTGACGACGCGGCCCGCTTTCAATGTCACGCCGAGCTGGCGCAGTTCGTTGGCGAGCCAGGTCAGCGCGAGCCGGGGATCGCCGAGCACGTTCTTGCCGTGACCGATGAATTGCTGGCCGCGCAGCGTGGTGACGGGTCTTTCCTCGGCCAGATCGCGCGTGCGCCAGTCCGCCGTCGTCGCCGGGCCGAGTACGAACAGGTGCGCGCAGGCGTTGTCGGCGATGATCTGCGCGTCGCCGGCGCGGACGAAATCCGAAAACCGAGAATCCGGAATCTCGATCGCCGGATGCAGCGTGTCGACGGCGTCGAGCACCTGTTGCACCGTGTAGGGCGTCGATCGCGCCGGCAAATCCGTTCGCATGCGAAACGCGAATTCAGGTTCGGCGACGCGCATCTCATTGCCGGCCATCGATGCCGTGCCGCCATCCGATATCACGGTCTCGGCCAGGATACGCCCGGCCATCGGGCCGTCGACATTGATGTGTTTTTGTCCGGCCTCGCTGGTGGCCGCGATCTTCCAGCCGAACAAATGTGTCGTCGAATATCGTTCGATCGCAGCCTGGATTGCATACGCCTCCGTGCGATTCTGCGGACGTACGCCTGCGTCGAGCGCGTCAAGCTTGGTGCCGGCGCGCCAATGGTCGTGCAGTGTCTGCGAGGCAGACGCAATGTGTTGTCTGTCGAGCATCGTCCTCAAATCCTGAAATGCAGGTCATCCAATAATAATTTTGGTTTGCGGTCCCATCCGTCGCAACAACCGCAGCATGGCAGATTTTGTCATCGAAACGCAGCCCGCGGTTGCAGAAAAATTCGGGCGCACCAGGTGCAGGAACACGGCGCTGCCACGGCCGGCGATGCGCGGGGCGCTGTTGTGATCGATCTCGACGATGAAATCATAGAGATGATCCTCGCGCGTGAGCCGGTCGCCGGCCGCGTTCCGCGTCAGCCTGATGGGCTGGTTGTAATGGCGATCCCCAGGGTCTTCGCACCAGGCATCCTCGGGGCGAATCGGGCGGGCCGGCAGGAAAGTCTGCGGCCGCTGATGGCGATCGGCGCGCCACCATAATTGCAGCGGCCGGTAGGTGCCTCGCGGGGTGCCGCCGTCGCCTTCACGCTTGTTGGCGAGGATGCCGCCGCGGCCAAGTGCCACCGGCACGGTCCAGCCATCGGCGGTCAGCCAGCCCCGGCGGGGGTCGCCGGCGGCCCGGTGAACCCTGATTGCCGAGAGCGGCCGATCACGTGTATCTGTCTCATAAGTGATTGAAAGTGTAGTGTTTCCCATGCCAAACGCCCGAATCCTGGGTTGCCTCCCCGGCCGCCTTTGCTCTATTTGACGCCATTACAGGACATTCATCCAACAGCCCCGCGAATATGGGGTACACTGCGCTTCGCCTTGTGAAATTGTAACAATCTCCTACCTGAAGGCGAATCAGTACCTGATGATTCGGGTTTGCTCGCGAACCAGGACCATCGATCTACCAAGACTCGCAATCTACCAAGACTTGCAATCGACCAAGACCGGCTTGAGACGCTCCCGCTTGTGTCCGCCGCCTGCCTCAAGAGGATCGTAACCCATGGCCAATGCCCGCAAGATCCTGATCGTGGATGACGATACCGATCTGCGCGATACGCTGGTCGAGCAATTGTCACTGCACGAGGAGTTCGAAGCCTCCGCGGTCGATACCGGCGCCAAGGGCGCCAGCGCCGCCAAGGCCAATTCCCCCGATCTGGTGCTGATGGATGTCGGGTTGCCCGATACCGATGGAAGGGAAGTCGTGCGCTCGCTGCGCAAGGGCGGCTTCAAGGCTCCGATCATCATGCTGACCGGGCATGACACTGATTCGGACACCATTCTGGGCCTCGAATCCGGCGCCAATGACTATGTCGCCAAGCCATTCCGCTTCGCGGTGCTGCTGGCCCGGATCCGGGCGCAGCTCCGCCAGCACGAGGCCAGCGAAGACGCGGTGTTCTCCGTCGGCCCCTACAGCTTCCGCCCCGGCTCCAAGATGTTGACGGGCGCCAATGCCCGGAAAGTGCGGCTGACCGAGAAGGAAACCGCGATCCTGCGCTTCCTGTATCGGGCCGGCCAGATGCCGGTGTCGCGCGAGACGCTGCTGCAGGAGGTCTGGGGCTATAATTCGGGCGTCACCACCCACACCCTGGAAACCCACATCTACCGTCTGCGGCAGAAGATCGAAAAAGATGCCGCCAATCCCGAGATCCTGGTGACGGAAGCCGGTGGCTACAAGCTGGTGCCGTGATACGATTCGGCCCGCGAATCGTACCTCCCAGCGCATCCCGGTCACCGGTTCCGTATGTCGATCGAAGATGATGTAGCCCTGCTCGAGCGCGTCCCGACATTGCGCCTGTTGGGGACGACGGCGTTGCGCATGCTCGCGATCGGCTCGGAGCAGCGCGAATTCGGCCGCGGCGATCAGCTGTTCAACGCCGGCGACGTTGCGGACGCCGGCTACATCGTGCAGCGCGGCGCGTTCCGGATCGAGGATGGCGGCGCCGAAATCATTGCGGGCCCCGGCGCCCTGATCGGCGAGCTCGCGCTGATCGTGGCCATGAAGCGGCCCTCCAGCGCGATTGCGATCGAGAATTCCACGGTGATCCGCGTGGCGCGCAGCCTGTTTCAGCGCGTGCTCGAAAGCGATCCGGCCGCCGCGCGCCGGCTGCGCGACGAACTCGCCACCCGCACCAGTCAGCTTGCCAGCGACATCTTGATGGCCGGCGCCAAGCTCAGCATCTGAATGTCCTCATGGTGAGGAGCGCATCTTGCGCGTCTCGAACCATGAGGCCCGTGGCCCATCCTTCGAGACGCGGCGAAGTCGCCGCTCCTCAGAGGATGAGGGTCGGGGGTGTGACGAGCGCCTACACCTCCAGCGTCACCGTGACCGGCACATGGTCCGACGGCCGTTCCCAGCCGCGCGCGTCGCGACTGATGCGGAAATCCGTGACGCCATCCTTCAGCGCGCGCGAAACCCAGATGTGGTCGAGCCGGCGGCCGCGGTCGCCGACGGTCCAGTCGGCGGCGCGGTAGCTCCACCAGGTATAGACCTTCTCCGACATCGGAATGCGCATCCGCGCGACGTCGAACCATTCGCCATGGGTCTGCGCCGCCAACAGCTTCTCGCACTCGATCGGGGTGTGCGAAACCACCTTCAGCAATTGCTTGTGCGACCACACGTCGTTCTCATGCGGCGCCACGTTGAGATCGCCGACCAGGATATGCCGGTCGTCGCCGCGCGGATGCAGCGGCTCGCAGGCTTTCATCTCGTCGAGGAATTTCAGCTTGTGATCGAATTTCGGATTGAGCGCGGGATCGGGAATGTCGCCGCCGGCCGGGACGTAGAAATTATGCAGCACCAGCGGCTTTGCGAGCTGCGCCTTTTCGCCGAACGCCACGGAGATATGCCGTGAATCGATCTTGTCGCAGAAGGTGCGAATGTCCGTGGTTTCGAACGGCAGCTTCGAGACGATGGCGACGCCGTGATAGCCCTTCTGCCCGTTCAGCGCGACATGCTCATAGCCGAGGCGCTTGAAGCGCTTCAGCGGGAAGGCGTCGTCGATGCATTTGGTTTCCTGCAGGCACAGCACATCCGGCCGCACCGATTTGAGGAATTTGGCGACGATGTCGATGCGCAGGCGCACCGAGTTGATATTCCACGTTGTCAGGGAAAAACGCATGAGAACGGTGTAGCAGTATTTCGTCTCCGTCATGGCCGGGCTTGTCCCGGCCATCCACGCCTTTTTTTGCTGCGGCTTTCTCAAGACGTGGATGCCCGGGACAAGCCCGGGCATGACGGCCTCGTTACATCTCGAAGAAGTGCAAAATCAACCAGGCGGCGTCGAATAGTTGGTGAAATCGATCTTGAACAGGCCGGGATCGACTTTCTTCGACGTATCCAGATTATAGACCGCGACCGTGGTGTCATAGCCCTGCGGGTCGGTCACGGTCCATTGCTTGAGCTGGCCGTCCTTGGTGCCGACCATCAGCATCAGGCGGCTGGTGCCGATCAGCGCCTGCTTCTCCTCGATCGTCACGCTGATGAACATGTCATCGGCGGTGACGCTGACGACATTGGTGTCCTTGAGCAGATCGATACGGTCCGACAGCAGGAATCGCAGCGGCGTCTGCGATAGCGGATAGATGTCCTGGGTCGCGAGTTTCTTGTCGCGCACCGCGAGCGCCGATCCGTCGGCGACGATCGCAATCTGGCTCGGCTCGTCATACTCGAAGCGCACCTTGCCCGGCTTCTGAATGATGAAATCGCCTTTGGTCTTGCTGCCATCCGGACCGACCTGGACGAAATTTCCAACCAGCGTCTGCAGTGAGGACAAATAAGTGCTCACCCTGGCGGCCTGGGCCTTCTGGTTGGCGTCGAAGGTCGCAAAAATATTGGCGGGGACGTTGCGGTTCGGATTCGGGATCACCGGATTCGGCGGTGGCTGCGGCGCGGCCCGGGCCGTCCCCGGGGCTTTCGGGGATTCCTGCGCGCTCATCTGCACGCCGCCATCGCGGGTTTTGGGCGCAGGCTTCGGAATCGGAACGTTCTGCGAAAGGCCTGATGTCGGCGCACCGGCAACGGAGGCGGCAATCGCAAGCGCCAGTCCGTAACGGATGCCGCGATGGGGGAAGTGTTGTGTCATCAGGTCGTTCGAATCTCTGTTCAACGCGTGTTGATCTGGGGAGTCCTGCCGCTGTCGGTCATTTTATCGCGCTTTCGACCAAAGGAGATATCGTTTTTCCGTGAAAATTATTACGCCAAATCAAACTCGGCGGCCGTGTCCTCTTTTTTGACGCGTTTTCTTCACGCACACCGGTACCCGCTTCGCTTGAAGACGCCGCTAGAAACCGCTGTCTTCTTCCTCGACCAGAATTTCGCGCTTGCCGGCATGATTCGCCTGGCCGACGATGCCTTCGAGTTCCATCCGCTCCATCAATGATGCCGCGCGGTTGTAGCCGATTTGCAGCCGGCGCTGAATATAGGATGTCGAAGCCTTGCGGTCGCGCTTGACGATCGCCACCGCTTGCGAGAACAGGTCGCCGGCGCCTTCGCCGCTTCCCATCCCGGTGGAATCGAATACCGCGCCGTCTTCGTCGGTGGGCTCTTCCGCGGTGACCGCTTCCAGATATTCCGGCTGGCCCTGCGTCTTGAGATGGCGCACGACCTTTTCGACTTCCTCGTCGGAAACGAAGGGTCCGTGCACGCGGCTGATACGTCCGCCGCCCGCCATGTAAAGCATGTCGCCCTGGCCGAGCAGCTGCTCGGCGCCCATTTCGCCGAGAATGGTGCGGCTGTCGATTTTCGACGTGACCTGAAACGAGATGCGGGTCGGGAAGTTTGCCTTGATGGTACCGGTGATGACGTCGACCGACGGACGTTGCGTCGCGAGGATCACGTGCAGGCCCGCGGCGCGCGCCATCTGCGCCAGGCGCTGCACGGCGCCTTCGATGTCCTTGCCGGCCACCATCATCAGGTCGGCCATTTCGTCGACGATGATGACGATGTAGGGCAACGGATCGAGGTCGAGCTTTTCTTCCTCGTAGATCGCCTTGCCGGTTTCCTTGTCGAAGCCGGTGTGGACCGTGCGGGTCAGTTCCTCGCCCTTGCCCTTGGCTTCGACCAGGCGCTGGTTGTAGCCGTCGATGTTGCGGACACCGAGCTTGGACATCTTCTTGTAGCGTTCTTCCATCTCGCGCACCGCCCATTTGAGCGCGACCACGGCCTTCTTCGGGTCGGTCACGACGGGCGTCAGCAAATGCGGGATGCCGTCATAGACGGAGAGTTCGAGCATTTTGGGATCGACCATGATCAGCCGGCACTGATCCGGCCGCAGCCGGTAGACCAGGCTGAGGATCATGGTGTTGATGGCGACCGATTTGCCGGAGCCGGTGGTGCCGGCGATCAGCATATGCGGCGTGCGCGCGAGATCGATGATGATGGATTCGCCGCCGATATTCTTGCCGAGGCAGAGCGGCAGTTTCGCGTGCGACTCGTCCTTCATCGCGAGCAACTCGCGCAGGTAAACCTTTTCGCGGTGCGCGTTCGGCAATTCGATGCCGATGGCGTTGCGACCGGCAACGACGGCGACGCGTGCCGAGAGCGCGCTCATCGAGCGGGCGATATCGTCGGCAAGGCCGATGACGCGCGAGGATTTGATGCCGGGCGCAGGCTCGAGTTCGTACAGCGTCACCACCGGGCCCGGATTGGCCTTGACGATTTCGCCGCGGACGCCGAAGTCGCCGAGCACGCCTTCCAGCGCGCGCGAATTGGCTTCGAGCTCGCTCTTGTTGAGAGGCTGGCGGTCGGATGCTTTCGGCGCTGTCAGCACCGAGACCGAAGGCAGTTCGAACTTCTCGGAAGATTTGCGCGGCGCTGCCTTTGGCGCAGCCTTCTTGCGCGGGGCGCGGGCGGCGGGGGCTTCCTCTTCCTCGTCGTCTTCCTCTTCCTCGTGTTCGTAATCTTCCTGCGACTGCGGGGCAATCGACGGCGCCTGGCGGCCGCTGAGACTGGGCTCCTGGCGCTCGAACGAGGCGGTGCGGGGCTGCGGCGCGCTTGCGACCAGCGAACGATAGGCCGTGGACATCAGCCAGCCGATCCTGGCCTTGGCGCTCATCAGGGCATGATAGATCCAGCCGAGCGAGACCGAGCTGCGATCGCGCTCTTCTTCGAACGGCGCGTCATCGTCCGCGATCGGCGTCAGTTCCTCGTCGTCGCGCGGCCGCGAACCCCAACCGCTTGCGAACAGGAAGGAGGCGCACATCGCCGCAAACAGGATCGCGCCCAGCACCAGCCGGTAGATGAAACCGGCGGGCCCGAAGATCACGGCCGGCGCGCGCACCAGCGCATCGCCGACGACGCCGCCAAGCCCGGTCGGCAGCGGCCACGCGCCGCCATGCGGCCAGCAGCTCGCAAAGCCTGCTGCGATAATGGTGCAGAGAATCCAGCAGCCCAACCGCAGCGCCTCGCGGTCGAAGGTGCGATGGGTCAGCATGCGCCAGCCCCACACCGCGACGGGCAGGATCAGCATGATGGCGCCGAGCCCGAGGATCTGCATCAGGAGATCAGAGCCGATCGCGCCGGGATAGCCGAGGATGTTGCGGATCGCGCGCGAGGTCGCGTGGCTCAGACTTGGATCCTGCACCGACCAGGTCATCAGCGCGGCCGAGGCGACGCCGGACACCGCGATCAGGCACAGGCCTGCGACCTCGCGCAGGCGTCGCGCCAGCGCGTCGCGGATCGAGGCCGGCAGATGGCCGACCAGGGGAATGACACGTTCGATCGCTGGCATGCTCATGGGGCCCTGCGACTAAGCCAAAGTTTCGACCAGCCGGTGCAATGCCTCGGCTGTTGATTCACTGTCCGATACCAGCGCCAGGCGGATATAGCCGGCGCCGGGATTGCTGCCGTCGTTCTGCGGCCGCGACAAATAAGTTCCGGGGATCACGCGCACGCCGGCATCTCTGTAAAGCCGCACCGTCGCGTCTTCATCGCCGCCGCGATCCGAGACATCGAGCCAGACACAGAAACCGCCGGCAGGCCGGACATAGCCGTAGCGGTTGCCGAGGATCTGGTCGGCGAGATCGAACTTGATGCGATAGAGCCTGCGGTTTTCCTCGACATGCGCCTCGTCGCTATAGGCCGCGACCGCGACGTGCTGCAGCGGCACCGGCACCTGCGGTGCGGCGACGTTGCGCAGCTCGTGAAACACGCTGAGGAATTTCCTGTCGCCGGCGGCAAAGCCGACGCGCATGCCCGGCAGGTTCGAGCGCTTCGATAGCGATTGAAACGCCACCACATTGGCAAAATCAGGCCCGGCGCATTCGAGCACGCTGCCGGGCGCCTGCCTGGTGTAGATTTCCGAATAGCATTCGTCGCTCAGAATCATGAAGCCGTATCGATCAGCGAGTTGCGTCAGACGGGTGAAGTAGTCGCGCGAGGCGACCGCGCCTTGCGGATTGGCCGGCGAGGCGATGAACATCGCAACCGTGCGCGCCAGCGTCGCCTCATCGAGCGCGTCGAGATCCGGCAGGAAGCCATTGGCGACCGTGGTCGGCAGATAGATCGGTTCGCAATTGGCGGCGCGGGCGCCTGCGCCATAGGCCGGATAGAACGGATTGGGCATCAGGATCGCCGGCCTGCCCTTGCGCGGACCGACATAGCGCGCGGCGGTGATCGCCGCGAAGAACAGCCCCTCGCGGCTGCCGTTCAGCACCAAAACCTCGTTTTCGGGATCGACCGCGCGGGGAAGCTGGAACCGGTTCGAGAGCCAGTTCGCGACCGCCCGGCGAAACGGCTCGATGCCCTTGGCGATCGGGTAGCGGCCAAAATCGGCGATATGTTGGGCCAGCACCGGCCCGACAAAGGCCGGAACCGGATGCTGCGGTTCGCCCAATGACAACGCAATCAATGGTTTACCGGGCTGGTACGGAGCCAGCAGCTCGGCCGTCCGCAAAAACGGTGAACGCTCGGCCTGACCGGCAGCGAGGACACTGCCGGCGCCCTGCGCCACGCCGGAAGAGGCGGTCATTGCCATGTCTGAAACGCCAGCACTTTCAAAAGCGGTCGGAGATCAAAAGGGCCGACCGGAAACGGATCAAACCACCATAGATACGGCGAGGTTAAGACGCGATTAACCATCGGTCGAGCTGGACAATTTGCGTGGTATTACCATATTTTGACTAGGTATTACTTTGGGAGATGCGCAATGGCAACGACGGTCACCAGTAAGGGTCAGGTAACGATTCCAAAGCCGGTCCGTGATCACCTCGGAATTGCTCCTGGCAGTCAGGTCGAATTTCGCCGCGCTGCGGACGGCAGCATCGTGATCGAAAGAGCAGATGGCACCAGGCAGCCCAGCCGGTTTGCGAAGCTGGTAGGTATTGCCGGTCCTGGCCCTTCCACCGACGAGATCATGGCGATCACCCGCGGGGATTAGTTTCATGACCTTGGTGGATTCGAATGTTCTGCTCGACATTTTCACGAAAACCCCAATTTGGTGGGAGTGGTCGCTTATGCAGCTTGAGGACGCAGCGTTACATGGTCCTCTCCTAATCAACGACGTCATCTTTGCCGAAACGTCGATCCGCTTTCAAAGCATCGAAGCATTCGATGCATCCTTGGTGGATGCCGGCATTACCTTTGCGTCAATACCGCGGACGGCGCTGTTCCTGGCAGGAAAAGCCTCGATCCAGTACAGAACCTCAGGTGGCGTCCGCAGCGGCGTGTTGCCGGATTTTTTCATTGGTGCTCATGCAGCGGTTGAAAACCTGCCGTTGCTGACCCGCGACACGCGGCGGTACCGAAATTACTTTCCGACGGTTACTTTGATTGCGCCTGAAAGCGAAGGGTAGCTGTAACCGCGAAGCAATCCACAATCGCTACGCCGCGCCATGGATTGCTTCGCTTCGCTCGCAATGATGATTTTCGCGGGCTCTCCGGTGTAATTCCTCCAACAAACACCTACCGCTGCGGCAGCCGCTCGAAACTCGGCATGCCCTCGGGCACGTGGTGGTAGGGCTGCTTGTCGACGGTGTAGATCGCGATCTGCGGGCTGCCGAACAGTGCGGGGTCGTCGAGCGTGCCGACTTTCACCACCACGCCCGGCAATCCCGGCGGCCGCGTCACGACATGGGTGCCGCATTCGGCGCAGAATTCCCGCGTCACCGCGCGTTCCAGATCGGTGCGCTTGAACTGCTTCGGGGCTTCCTTGGTGTATTTGAATCCGGCGATCGGCATGATCAGGAACATGTTGGTCGAGCCGCCGGTGATATACTGGCATTCGCGGCAATGGCACTGCGCCTTCATCATCGGCTCGCCCTCGGCCTCATAACGCACCTTGCCGCAATAGCATCCGCCTTCGAGTTTCATGACGTTCTCCCTTGCCGTGATGGCTTGTTCTTTGGTTTGTTGATTCCCTTGCATTTCGACGGCTGCAAGTGGTTTTGGGAATGCATTTCTTTCGCCCTTTCTTGTCCTTTCTCGGGCCGGTTGCAAAAAAGAAGGGGCTCCAACTTGCGCTGGAGCCCCTCAACGGTCAGGGCATTGCCGGGTATGTGCCCGAACCGGAGTTGTGGGTGCGGTCTTGTGAGACCGCGCCCCGGGAGAACTCACATATTGTAAGCGCGCTCGGTGTGCTCGGTGACGTCGAGGCCTTCACGTTCGGTCTCGACGTTGACGCGCAGGCCGACGATGACATCGACAACCTTGTAGAGGATCGCCGAACCGATGCCCGACCACACCAGCGTGGTGCCGACGCCCCAGAGCTGCGAGACCATCTGGGCTGCGAAGTCGTATTCCGCGATCTTGCCGATGGTGTAGTCCATGACGCCGGTACCGCCGAGGGCCGGGTTCACCAGGATGCCGGTGCCAAGCGCGCCGATGATGCCGCCGACGCAGTGGACGCCGAACACGTCGAGCGAGTCGTCATAACCGAGTGCATTCTTCACCACGGTGCAGAAGAACAGGCAGACGACGCCGACCACGAGACCGAGCACGATCGCGCCCATCGGACCGGCATAGCCGGCCGCGGGCGTCACCGCCACCAGGCCCGCCACCGCGCCCGACAACGCGCCGAGCACCGAGGGGTGACCCTTGATGATCCATTCCGCGAACATCCAGGCCATCGCCGCCGCTGCGGTTGCAACGAAGGAGTTGGTCATGGCGAGCGCGGCACCGCCGGAGGCTTCCAGGTTCGATCCGGCGTTGAAGCCGAACCAACCGACCCAGAGCAGCGAAGCGCCGATCATGGTCATGGTCAGCGAGTGCGGAGCCATTAGCTCCTTGCCGTAGCCGACCCGCTTGCCGATCAGCAGCGCACCAACGAGACCGGCGATGCCGGCGTTGATGTGCACCACGGTGCCGCCCGCGAAGTCGATCGCGCCCTTCTTGAAGATCCAGCCCTGGTCATCCCCGAACGCGGTCTTCGCCGCATCGAAGACGGCTTGCGCAGCCGCCTTGTCCGTCGCGGCTTCGAAGGTCTTGAGCGCCGCAGAAATCGCGTCCGGTCCGGCCCAGTACCAAACCATGTGCGCGATCGGCAGATAGATCAGCGTTACCCAGAGCGGCACGAACAGCGCGACGGCCGCGAACTTCATGCGTTCGGCAAACGCGCCGACGATGAGCGCGGGGGTAATCGCCGCAAAGGTCATCTGGAAGCAGATATAGATCAGCTCCGTGATGTTGACGTCGGCGGAGAAGGTCGCCGCCTGAGCGTCGAGAATCGTCTTGCCTTCCGGTGCAATCTTCAGGAAGGCCTTGGAGAAGCCGCCGATGAAGTCCGATCCGCCGGTGAAGGCGAGGCTGTAGCCATAGACCGCCCAGATCAGGGTGACGATGCAGACGGTGTAGAACACCTGCATCAGAACCGAGAGCATGTTCTTGGAGCGGACCAGACCACCATAGAACAGTGCAAGGCCGGGGATCGTCATCAACAGCACCAGCACCGTCGACGTGAGCATCCAGGCGTTGTCGCCCTTGTTGACAGTGGGCTCCGCGTAAGCAGCGGTCGCGGCGAACATGCCGACTGCGAGGGCTGTCAATCCCGCGCTATAGGGACGTTTGAACGTCATTTGTTGTACTCCTGAGTGTCTGTCTGGGTTGAGCGCGAAATCAGAGGGCCGCGGCATCCGCCTCACCCGTGCGGATACGAACCGCATGGTCGAGGTTGATGACGAAGATCTTGCCGTCGCCGATCTGTCCGGTTTTCGCAGCCGATGTGATGGCGTCGATGGTCTTGTCGACCTGATCGGAGGCCACGGCGACCTCGATCTTGATCTTGGGCAGGAAGCTCACGGCATATTCGGCGCCGCGATAGATTTCCGTATGGCCCTTTTGCCGGCCATAGCCTTTGACTTCCGTCACCGTGAGACCATGAACGCCAATGGCGGTCAGGGCGTCCCGGACTTCTTCGAGTTTGAATGGCTTGATGATCGCCATAACAATTTTCATGGGTCCTATCCCCGCTTGGGCCCGGTTCAGACAGACCGGGCGTTCTCGACTGAGATTCACCACGCGGAGAGGTTCACTTCGCGGGCACAGCCTGGACCCATAGAATCAAATGCCGTGCCAGAACGGCGGATTTCCCTAACAGTTTATGAATCCGTACCTTTTCGCTCTTTGTGGGAGGGGAACCAAACTGCGCTATTCCGTCGCGCTCAAAACGTAGGCAGGCATGCTCAAATCGTGAGCGCGCCTGACTCCGGACATAATCCTGCTTAGCGCTAGGGCAGCGGGACGGTATCAGGATAGAGCACAGGAAATCTTATTGCAGCGCCTCGCCATGCTGCGAAATATCGAGGCCCTCGAGCTCCTGCTGCAACGACACCCGGAGCGGCACGAACGCGCTGACCAGCTTGAGCAGCACATAGGTGACCCCGCCGGACCAGACCAAGGTCGCGGCGATACCGTAGAGCTGGATCAGCACCTGTTGCGGATTGTTCTCGATCAGGCCGGCGGTGCCGCCGATCGCGGAGGTAGCAAAGACGCCGGCGAGAAGGGTGCCGGTCATGCCGCCGATGCCGTGGACGCCGAACACGTCGAGCGAATCGTCATAATTAAAGCGGTGCTTGAGCCAGGTGCAGGCCCAGAAGCAAACCAGGCCCGCCACCATGCCGATGACGATGCCGTGCCAGGGCGAAACGTAACCGGAGGCCGGCGTGATCGTGCCGAGGCCGGCGACCGCGCCGGAGATCATGCCGAGCACGGAAGGCTTGCGCCGCGTTGCCCATTCGATCGCGCCCCAGGTCAACGCACCGGCACAGGCGGCCAGATGCGTGGCGGTGATCGCCATCACCGCGCGCGAATTCGCCGCCAGCGCCGAGCCGCCGTTGAAGCCGAACCAGCCGATCCACAATAATCCGGTGCCGATGACGGCGAGCGACAGATCGAACGGCGAAAGGTTCTCGCTGCCATAGCCGTGGCGCCGTCCCATCACCTTGGCGGCAACCAGGCCGCCGACGCCGGCGGACAGATGCACGACGAGACCGCCGGCAAAATCCAGCACGCCCATGGCGGCGAGGAAACCGCCGCCCCACACCCAATGCGCCAGCGGCACATAGACGAACGTGAACCAGCCGATCGAGAACAGCAAATAGGCCGCGAACCGCATCCGGTCGGCGACCGAGCCCGCCACCAGCGCCACCGTGATGATCGCAAACGTCATCTGATAAAGCATGTACAGCGCTTCGGGAATCGTCTTCGCGGCGGGATTGACGCTGTCCATCGTCATGCCGGCGAGGAACCAGCGATCCAGTGTGCCGATCCAGGGACCGTCGCCGACGAACGCCAGCGAATAGCCGAACATCACCCAGAGGATCGAAATGATCGCAACGGCAGCGAGACTCTGCGCCATCGTCGCCAGCACGTTCTTCTTGCGCACCATGCCGGAATAGAACAGCGCCAGGCCCGGTATCGTCATCATCAGCACCAGCGCGGTGGCGACGATCATCCAGGCGGTGTCGGCGGCGTTGACGGTCGATGTCTCAGCAAAGGCCGGCGTCACGAACGACAGATTCATCGCAAGGATGCTGAGCGCAGCAGACTTCGCTGCACGAATCGATGGTGCCCCCATGGAATTTCCCCGGCCTGTTTTTTTGCTTGGGCATGCTTCAACTGAGTTGAAGCATGCCCGTCGTCCATTTTCTTTGGAGTATGATCTTTTCGGAAAACCGGCTTCCACTTTTCCGGATCATGCTCGAGCACCTGGCGTCGTTGCCGGTGCGCTTTGAAGTGAAGTTGAGTCTAGAGCGCGTCGCTGTCGGTCTCGCCGGTGCGGATGCGCAGCGCGTGATCGATCGGCGTCACGAAGATCTTGCCGTCGCCGATCTGTCCGGTGCGCGCATGCGCGGTGATGACCTCGACGGCCTTGTCGGCGATGTCGGAGGAGACCGCGATTTCGATGCGCAGCTTGGGCAGGAAGTTCACGACATATTCGGCGCCGCGATAGATTTCGGTATGGCCCTTCTGGCGGCCGTAACCCTTGACCTCGGTGACGGTCATGCCGTGGACGCCGATGGCGGTCAGTGCCTGGCGCACCTCGTCAAGCTTGAACGGTTTGATGATCGCGACGACGAGTTTCATGGTCAGGCCTTCATGTCCCTTGGATCTGTCTTGTAGAGTTCGGCAGGTAGGCCGCCCCGCGGTTCGCCGCCAACCCAAATCTGGCATCTTTCTGGGCAAATGGCACAAAAAAGTTGCAGGTTTAAGGGGAAAACATTTTGCTGCTGGTGACCGCAGTCACTGTACAGGGAATATGATCCTCCGACAGAATACGGTTTTCGCCAGCCATCCCACCGGCTTCCCCCGTTTCCACGACCAAAAGGGATAAAAAATGTCGAACCGATCGTGGTTTTATGCAGCGAATGGCCAGCAACAGGGGCCGTTTCCGGAAGCCCAGCTTCGCGACCTCATCACCAGGGGAACAGTCCGGGCCGATACGTTGGTGTGGTCCGAGGGCATGTCCGGCTGGCAGCGCGCGGGCGAAATCCCCGGCCTGATGCCGGCGGGTGGAGCTCCGTCGGTTCCGCAGCCGGGCGGTCCGGCGCCGATGAGCGCGGGCGGCGGTTATGGGGGCGGAGGTGGCGGTTATGCCGGCGGTCCGCTGTCGATCGATTTTGGTATTCTGGAGTTTGTCTGGCGGAGCCTCGTGCTCGTGATCGGGATGGTGCTGGTCATCCCCACACCGTGGGTCCTGGTCTGGTATCTCAACTGGATCGTGCCGTGCGTGCAGGTGCCGGGACGGCCGAACCTCAGCTTCACCGGCAGCGCGATGACGATCGTTCCCTGGTATTTCGGGGCCATCGTGCTTGTCATCGCCAGCGCCTTTGTCGGCAGCGAAGTGCTCAGCAATCTGGTGAATCTCGTCCAGTTCGTCCTCTACTGGCTTTTCCTGAAATGGTTCATCGCGAACCTTGCGTCCAATGGGCAGCCGCTCGGGCTCAGCTTTTCCGGTTCGATCTGGGCCTTTCTCGGCTATTCCATTCTCGCCGTGCTTGCCGTCTTCACGATCATCGGCTGGGCGTGGGTGTATGTGGCCATGATGCGGTGGTTCTGCCGCAACATTCAGGGCACGCAGCGCGAAGTCCTGTTCATCGGCACCGGCCTGGAATTCCTGTGGCGCGCGATCGTGGCCGCACTTGCATCGGTCTTCATCATCCCGATTCCGTGGGTGTATCGCTGGATGTGGCAGTGGATGGCGTCGCAGACCGTGCTGGCCGAGCGAGGCACGCAGCCGAACGGGTAAGTCGTAAAGGCTTCTTGTTTGACGCGTTTTCTTCACGCGAACCGGTGGCCACCCCGGATCAAGTCCGGGGCAGGCTTTCGCTTGAAAACGCTACGTCCTGCGCTGGCGTATGGACCCTTCCTGCGCCACCGACGCCACCAGCGTGCCGTCGGGCTTGAAGATCAGGCCGCGGGCCAATCCGCGGCCCCCTTGCGCGCTCGGGGAATCCTGCGCGTAGAGCAGCCATTCATCGGCGCGAAACGGCCGGTGAAACCACATCGCGTGATCGAGGCTGGCCGGCATCAAATTGCTGTCGAACAGCGTGCGGCCGTAACGCGCCATGACCGCATCGAGCAGCGAGAAATCCGACGCATAGGCCAGCGCGCACATATGCAGCGCCGGATCGTCGGGCAGCTTTGCCGCGGTGCGGATCCAGACATGGATGCGGCCATCGTCGATCTTCTCGCCGAAATAGCGGCCGAGCTCGACGGGGCGCAGTTCGATCGGTCGGTCCATTTCATAATAGCGCTGGATGAACTCCGGCATCTCCTTGAACACCGGCTGCTTCGCAACTTCTTCCGCCGAGAGTTTTTCCGGTGGCGGCACGTCCGGCATCTTGTCCTGGTGGTTGAAGGCGCCCTCCTCCTCGGCATGGAACGAGACCATGATCGAGAAGATCGCGTTGCCGTGTTGAATCGCGGTGACGCGGCGGGTCGAATAGCTCTTGCCGTCGCGCAGGCGTTCGACCTGGTAGATAATCGGCACATGCGGATCGCCCGGCAGGATGAAATAGCAATGCAGCGAATGCGGCAGTCGGCCTTCCACGGTGCGGCACGCCGCCACCATCGCCTGTCCGATCACCTGGCCGCCGAACACCCGCTGCCACGCCGTTTTCGGGCTGTTGCCGCGAAACAAATTCACCTCGATCGGCTCGATATCGAGGATCGAAATCAGGTCGGTCACGCTTGCGGACATGGCGGCGCTTTCGGTTTTGGGCTCCGGAAACAAATTATTGTCATTCCGGGGCGCGCGAAAGCGTGAACCCGGAATCTCGAGATTCCGGGTTCGATGCTGCGCATCGCCCCGGAATGACGGATAAAGCCCTTGTTTCTCACCTCTGTTTCACCCAGCTATACTCCAGTAGCAAGAGTGTGAATTGAGCAGGTTCCTATGTCGGCACAGCGAAGCATTGTCATCTGCGGCGGCGCCTTTGCGGGGCTGGCGCTGGCGCTGGCGCTGCGTCAGGGCCTTGGCCGCGATATTCCGGTAATCGTGGCCGATCCGGCGCTCGGCACGCGGCCAAGCCGCGATCCGCGCGCGACCGCGATCGTCGCCGCCTGTCGGCGGTTGTTCGAGGCGCTCGGCGTCTGGGGCCAGATCGCGCCCACCGCGCAGCCGATAACGGACATGGTCGTCACCGATTCCAAACTGGAAGACGCCACCCGTCCGGTGTTCCTCACCTTCGCCGGCAATGTCGAGCCCGGCGAACCGTTCGCGCATATGGTTGAAAATCGCTATCTGATCGATGCGCTGGTGGCGCGTGCCGAGGCCGAGGGCATCGATCTGCGCGCGACCGCGGTTTCTTCATTCGATTCACGCCCCGATGGCGTCGACGTGGCGCTCGCGGACGGCAGCCTCATCGAAGCCAGTCTATTGGTCGCCGCCGACGGCGCGCGCTCAAAACTGCGCGAACGCGCCGGGATCGCGACCCATGGCTGGGACTATGATCAATCCGGCATCGTCGTCACGGTCGGCCATGAGCGCGAGCATCTCGGCCGCGCCGAAGAGCATTTTCTGCCCGCGGGACCATTCGCGATCCTGCCGCTGACCGGCAAGCGCTCGTCGCTGGTGTGGACCGAGAACCGCACGGAAGCCGCGCGCATCACGGCACTCGGCGAAGACGAATTTCACGGCGAGCTCGAGCAGCGCTTCGGCCTGCATCTCGGCGAGGTCAAGGCGCTCGACAAGCCGCGCGCGTTTCCGCTCGGCTATTTCGTCGCGCGATCCTTTATCGCCGAACGGCTGGCGCTGATCGGCGATGCCGCCCATGTGATCCATCCCATCGCCGGGCAGGGACTCAATATGGGGCTGAAGGATGTCGCGGCGCTGGCTGAAGTCGTGGTCGACGCCGCGCGGCTCGGCATGGATCTCGGCCAGGCCGACGTGCTCGAAAGCTATCAGCGCTGGCGGCGCTTCGACACCATGGCGATGGGGCTTGCGACCAACTCGCTGAACTTCCTGTTCTCCAATGAATCGACGCTATTGCGCACCGTGCGCGACATTGGATTGGGATTGGTCGATCGCGCACCGCCGCTGAAAAGCCTGTTCATCCGCCAGGCCGCGGGTTTGTCCGGCGAAGTGCCGCGGCTGTTGAAGGGCGAGGCGTTGTAGGGCTTTCGTCGTCCCGGCCTTGAGCTCAGATGCGCAATCGCGCATCGGGGGACCCATAACCACCGGCATCAATAACTGGAAGAAGGTGTCGGCTTCCCTGCCCGAACGCGAGTTCACGGCGTATGGGTCCCGACTCAAGGCCGGGACGACATAGTGCCCTAATCAATCTTCCTTGCCTCTTCCGGCAGCATGATCGGGATGCCGTCGCGGATCGGGTAGGCGAGTTTGGCGGAACGCGAGATCAGCTCCTGCCTTGTGCCGTCGAATTCCAGCGGGCCCTTGGTGATCGGGCACACCAGGATTTCCAGCAATTTCGGATCGACGGTGCCGTCGAGGCGTTCGGGCGAGACGTTCATGATCTTCTCCAGCTTGCCGGTCCCTTAGCACACCCAGCGAGGATGTGTCATCGCGTGTCGGCCATCCGCAGCATCTCGTCGAGCATGGCCTGTTGCTGCGCTTTCGGCAGCGGCTGGTCCGACAGCGCAAAGCCGAGAAACGCCCAATAGAGAATTTGCGCGCGGGCGCGGGCGACTTCCACCTGTAATCCGGACTGCGTCAAAAGGCCCTCGACATAGCCGAGCCGGCGCCGGTCGATCGCCTGCACTGCCGCGCGCGCGGCGGGATCGACGCTGGCCCAGGTGCGGACCGCGTTCTCGATTGCCAGCCGTTCGCCGAACACCCGGCGCAGCAGCACCTCCAGCGGATTTGCGTCCCCGGAAGCGGCTTCGACGCCGGCGATGATCTGTTCGGCGGCGATCTCGCGCCATCGCTTGAGGATTGCGGCGTGATAGGCGCCGATATCGGCGAAATGCCAATAGAAACTGCCGCGCGACACCCCCATCGCCTTCGCCAGCGGTTCCGCCTTCAGCGCCGTGAAGCCGCTTTTCGCCAGTGTCTTGAGGCCCTGGTCGAGCCAGTCCTTCGCCGAGAGTTGATCGCCCATGTTCCTGTCCTGCGCCATCCCACCATACACTACTGTATTGACAGCCGCCAAGCGTGGAGTCATAACCATACACTACTGTATGGAGATCTTTCGATGCGCGATATCATCCTGCAATGTGCCGGCGTCGCCGGCATCGCGGTGTCCCTGATTCACGGCGTGCTCGGGGAAACCAAAGTGTTCGCCAAGGCGACAATCCAGCCGGAAAGTTTGCGCACCCTGATCCGGTTGGTCTGGCAGGCCGGCACGGTGGCGTGGATCGGCGGCGCGGTGTTGCTGATCGCGGCGCCCTCGATGGGATCGGAGAGCGCGCGGCACTGGATCGTCATCACCGTGATCGCGGTCTACGCCTTCGCGGCGATCGCGAACGCATGGTGGTCGCGCGGCCGTGGCTTCGGATGGAAGGCGCTCACCGCCGTCGTCGCACTGGCGGTCGCGGGGTATTAAGTCCCGCACCGCGCGGACGAGATGAATGCGCTTGATCCGGCGATGCTTGCCGTGATGGCCAAAACCGGTGCGCGTCTCAAGCAAGACAAAAGCCTTCTGCGCCGGGTTCGATGTCGAAGCAAAGTGGGAACCGGTGCCCAATATGTCCGGCACCCAACTTATCGAAAGGCGCATGCCGAACTGGAGTAACCCCTCCATGCCATTTTCGGTCGTTAAATCGAGCTTTTTGCGCAACGTCTGCTGCGACTTGAAGCATTGTACAATCGCAATTTACGTGCGGATAACCACACTCTCGGAAGCTGCTCAAAAATTAGGGAGTCGCGAACCTGCAAGCGTAAGCATGGTTGAGCAACAACCATGGCTGGCTGACATGTTCCGCGTTCTTAGCTGCCTTACGGTCGAACACGATTGGCGACTGGTCCTGCTCGCCGGCCTCGTTTGCTTCATCGCAAGCGTTGTTGCCGTCCATATCTTTCATCGCGCGATCGCATCGCACGCACGGACGCGGTTCATCTGGATTGCCATTGCGGGCGCTGCGATCGGATACGGAATCTGGGCGACGCATTTCATCGCCATGCTCGCCTACGCGCCCGGCGTTCCAACCGGATACGGCGTCGCCCTGACGGCACTGTCGCTTGCGGCCGCGATGATCCTGACTTCCTGCGGTTTCTGGTTTTCGGCGAATGCTCCCGGTAGGTGGCGTGCGCCCATCGGCGGAGCGATCATTGGCGCCGGTATTGCCAGCATGCACTATATCGGCATGTGGGCGCTCGAAGTCCCCGGCCGCGTCACCTGGTCGCTCGATCTCGTGCTCCTCTCCATCGTTCTCGGGATGGTTTTCGGCTTTGCCGCACTCGCGTTCGCGGTCCGTTACAAGGACCTCTCGGGAACGTTTGTTGCCGCGCTGTTCCTGACGCTTGCCATCGTCTCGCATCACTTCACGGCCATGGGCGCGGTCGAGATTATTCCTGACCCGATGCGGGGGCCCGAGGCCCTGTCGCTTTCTCCCGACTTTCTCGCCTTGGTAATTGCCGGCGTGGCCTTGTCGGTGCTCGGGATGAGTTTCGTCGGCGTGCTGGCGGATCGCCGCCTTGCCGGCCGGACGCTCAAGTTCGAGGAAATAATCAACCAGCTCTCAATCGCGCAGCAACAGGTCCAAGGCTCTCAGAGAGAACTGCAGGAACAGAAACTCCGGCTGGATACGGCGATCAATCATATGGGAGAAGGTCTCTGCATGTTCGATGCGGAGAAGCGGCTCGTCGTATGCAACGATCGTTATGCCAAAATGTATCGCCTGCCGCCGGAATTGTTGCAGCCGGGAACGCTACACCAGGAAATCATCAGGCATCGCATCACCAGCGGCATGCTCAAGGGTGAGGCCAGCGATCGTGCGGCGCAACAGCTGCTGTCGACCCTGGCTGCACTGCCGACCAACGTAACGGCGAGCCGGATCGACGAGCTTGCCGATGGCCGCTTCGTCTGTGTTACCCGGCAACCGATGCCCGGCGGCGGTTGGGTCGCGACGCACCTCGACGTCACCGAGCAGCGGCGGTCCGAGGCCAAGATCACGCATATGGCCGAGCATGACGCGCTGACCGACCTGCCAAATCGCGTCTTGCTGCGGCGGCGGCTGGAGCACGCCCTTGCCATCACGCGCCGGGGCGGCTCTGACCTCGCGGTGCTAATGCTCGATCTCGACCGCTTCAAGGAAGTCAACGACACGCTCGGGCATGCAACGGGAGACGCGCTGTTGCAAGCCGTCGCCGCGCGGTTGCTGGGGTGCGTCAGGGAAACGGCGCTGGTCGCCCGGCTGGGCGGCGATGAGTTCGCCGTCGTCGAGTACGTGGAAAATCCGGTCGTGGAGGCGGTTGAGCTCGCCGAACGGATCAAGACGGCGCTTTGCCAACCCTTCGATCTCGGCGACCACAGGGTCACCGTGGGGACAAGCATCGGCATTGCCGTTGCACCGCGTGACGGAACCGATTCGGATGAAATTCTGAAGAAGGCGGACCTCGCACTGTACTCCGCCAAGAATGGCGGGCGTGGTTCCTTTCGCTTCTTCGAGCCGGACCTCGACGAACTCATGCATGCCCGCCGCAACCTCGAACGGGATATGCGCAGCGCGCTGGCCAACAATGAGTTCGAACTGCGCTACCAGCCGATCGTCAATTTCAAGAGCGGCAAGATCAACGGTTTTGAGGCGTTGCTGCGCTGGCATCATCCCGATCGTGGACTGGTCATGCCCGGCGAATTCATTCCCCTTGCCGAAGAAACCGGCCTGATCGTGCCGATCGGAGAATGGGTGCTGCGGACGGCGTGCGCGGAGGCGGCAAAATGGCCGGCCCATCTCCAGATCGCGATAAATCTCTCACCCGCTCAATTCAGGAGCAAAGACCTGGTTCGGAGCATTGTCGGGGCTCTCGCGGGTTCGGGCGTTGCGCCGCAAAGGCTCGAGCTCGAGGTCACCGAGACCGCCATCATGCACGACAGCGAAGCCGTATTCGCGGCCCTCGGTCAGCTGCACGAACTGGGCGTGCGAATTGCGCTGGATGATTTCGGCACGGGATATTCGTCGCTGAGCTTCCTGCAAAAATTCTCGTTCGACAAGATCAAGATCGACCGCAGCTTCGTCAGCGAGCTGACGAGCCCGAAGGAAGAATCCCGAATCATCGCGCGCGCGGTGGTTCGATTTGCCGTCAGCCTCGGCAAGACCACGACGGCCGAAGGCGTCGAAACCCGGGAACAATGGGACATCCTCCACGGGGAGGCCTGCATCGAATCGCAGGGCTACTACTTCAGCCCGCCGATCACGAGCACCGAAGCGGCGCAAATGCTGCGCGCGCGGGTCAAGGTATCCGCGAACGCGGCGTGAGTCCTACTGCAGCCCGGTATCGCCGCTGGTGCGCTTCTTGGCGAGATCCATTTCGGTCACCGCGATCAGGATTTCCGCGCGCGTCTTCAGGTCGGGCGCTTCCAGCATCGCCTGTTTTTCGGCGGGGCCATAGGGCGACATCATCGCCAGCGCGTTGACCAGCGCCTCGTTCGGTGCGCTCTCGATGCCTTCCCAATCGACCTTCAGATTGTTGGCGTTGAGAAAATCGGTCAACACTTCCAGCAGCGCTTCGCGGTCGACGGAGTCCTCGCCCTTGCGCGCGGTGAAGTCGTCGACAAAGGGGAAGAAGTCCACCTTGCACTGCCGGTAGGCGGTCAGAACAGTCATTTCCTCGACCACCCGAAAGCGTGACACGCCGGTGAGTTCGAGGATGTAGCGGCCGTCGCCGGATTCGGCGAGCTGGGTGATGCGGCCGACGCAGCCCACCTTGAACAGCACCGGCCGCGTCTCGTCCTTGGAGTGGGAAATATCCGGCTGGATCATGCCGATCAGGCGGTGGCCGTCGCGCAATGCGTCGTCGACCATCGCCAGATAGCGCGGCTCGAAAATATTGAGCGGCATCTGGCCGCGCGGCAACAGCAGCGCGCCGGGCAGCGGGAACACCGCAACGATTTCGGGAAGCTCGCCGGGTCCGCGGTATTCGGCATTGATCGGCATCTGCGGTCCCGGCTTTACTGCATGAGTTGTCTATGTCTTGTGCGTATTCTTATCGCAAAACCGGTGTCCACTTTTGCGGAATACGCACTTACGAAAACAGAATCGTCGACAGCCGCCTGCGTCCATCCACGGTTGCTTCATCGGCGCCGCCCCACGCTTCGAAGAACTGCACGAGCTGCTTGCGCGCGCCATCTTCGTTCCATTTGCGATCGCGCCTGATGATTTCCAGCAACTGGTTGGTTGCCTCGGCACGGTTGCCCTGCGCGTTGAGCGCGGTCGCCAGATCGAATCGGGCCTGATGATCGAGCGGGTTTGCGGCGACTTTCTGTTCCAGCTCGGTGACCGGACCGACCGCCTGCGCCTGTTCGGCCAGATCGATCGAAACCTGCACGGCCTTGACGGCGGCGTCGTTGCGTTTCGATTCCGGCACCATCGCGATGGTCTGCTTGGCCTGCTCGATCGCGCCCGATGTCACATAGCATTTTGCCAGGCCCGCAAGCGCCGCGATATTGGTGGAATCGAGCGACAGCACCTCGGCATAGATCTGCGCTGCGGCAGCGGCATCGCCTTCCGCCAGCACGGCTTCGGCTTCTCCAAGGATTTCGGCGATGTTCGGCTCGCCCGGTGCCGCCATGCCCTTGGTCAGCTTGTCGATGAAAGCGGTGACCTGGCTCTCCGGCACCGCGCCCATGAACCCATCGGCGGGCTGGCCGTTGACGAACGCGATCACGGCGGGGATCGACTGGATCCCCATCTGGCCGGGGATCTGCGGATGCTCGTCGATGTTCATCTTGACCAGCTTGACCTTGCCCTTGGCCGCGCGCACCGCCTTTTCGATGATCGGCGTCAGCTGACGGCAGGGGCCGCACCACGGCGCCCAGAAGTCGATCAGCACCGGCTGGCGCTTCGATTCCTCAATGACGTCCTTCACGAAGGTCTGGGTGGTGGTTTCCTTGATCAGATCGGGTACGGGCTGCGGCGCCGGGCCGTCGCCCTGCTCAATTATCGTCACGATGTATCCTCGCCTGATGTCTTGAATGTCTTGAGAATTGGTCTCGACAAGCTGTCCCGAGATGGCGCCCGTTCTAGCACGGACGGAAACGAAGTTCTCACCCGCTAGATGGCGGCTCGGGCACAAAATTCAATCGGTATTTAATCGATCCGGCCGCGGCCGGGCCAAGGGGATCCTGGGGGGATTGAAGGGTGGGCGGCCGCCCATCGCAGGCTAGCCGGCGCGGCGAATTGACCGGGAGGCGGATCGGCACGCCCGGAGGGAGGTCCGAATCGCTCCCGCGACGTCAGCCAATTTGGCCCAAGATTCCCGCTTTTGAGACCGGGCAGCCGATTATCGCGATTTGGGCGTCGTTTCGGACCGATTCTAGCCCATTTGTTAAGAAAATCGGACGATCGGGCTGGTTCCTGTGGCGCTTTGCCGTCTTCGCACTGTTGCATTCACGGCCTGCATTTGGCATAGCTCTGCCGTTGCCGGCGAGCGATCGCCGACATCTCGGATGCGGGTGTAGCTCAGTGGTAGAGCACGACCTTGCCAAGGTCGGGGTCGAGGGTTCGAGCCCCTTCGCCCGCTCCAATTTTCTCCGCAAAATGAGCGACTTAGTCGTCCCCTTCTCGGGGCGGCGGGTCGCTGTTTTTGTGCCGGGGTAAAGAGCGGGGCCGGGGTAAAGCGTGACCGCTGGCGCAGCCCGTACAGCGACGCGGCGTCAGCGCGTCCCACAACAGCGGCCAAGGCGCACGGGCGAACGGGCGTCTGCGCCAGCGCCGCGACGGCGGTTCGTCGAAGCGTTGAGAGACTGTTATCTGGCCGCTGCTATCAAGGTCTCGCCTGACGCGGGCTTTGCCCTTAGATTCTCACCATGGCCGTTGCTCTAAAAAGACAAAAGCCAACCCTAAACCCGCAGATGCTCAAATGGGCTCGCGAGTGGCGCGGTCGCACGCTTGAAGAGGCTGCGAGCCGCGTGGGGAAGAACCCGGAAGACATCGCCGAGTGGGAGACAAAACCCGGCGGCCCAACCGTGCGGCAAGCGAGATCGCTCGCCGAATTTTATGATCGACAATTCTTGGAGTTCTTCCGTCCTAGTCCTCCGCCGGTCCAAGAGCCGAAGCTCGTCACCGACTTTCGGATGCATCGCGACGCGCCCAATCCCAAAGAGACGCGCGAGCTGAAGATCATCCAAGCTTGGGCGGAAGCGCAAAGAGAAAACGCCATAGACCTGTTCTCGGAAATCGGCGAGCAACCGCCTTCGATTCCCGACACGCTATTCTCCGATTCTTCGACCGACCCGGAGGATGCATCCGAACGTGCGCGTCGAGTTCTAAAATTTCCATTCTCAGAGCAGACAACCGGGCTTCCGTCCAGCAAGCGCGATCAACTTCCGGCAATCATCAGAAAAAAGCTTGAAGACGTTGGCATCCTAACGCTGAAGCATTCTGGCCTTGCCCAGTTTCACGCAAGAGGCATTTGCATCTTCGCAACGCCACTACCGGTCATCATCTTCGGAAATGAATCGCCCGCCGCGCAGGCGTTCACGCTAGCGCACGAACTCGGCCACGTTGCGCTGAGGGAGAGCGGCATTAGCGGCAAACGCAGCAAAGAAACGTCAAAGATTGAGCGATGGTGTGATCAATTTGCGGCGGCGTTTCTTATGCCGCGTAGGGAAATCGCCAGCATCCTCGGAAATCCGCCTACACCGCCGCTGGACGAAATGTCAGACGACCGGCTGGATGATCTTGCCTCCCGATTCCGCGTTAGCCCTCACGCAATGGTCATTCGCCTAGTTCAACTCGGATACATCAACGCCAACTTTTATTGGGGCGTGAAGAAACCGCTCTTTGACGCGATAGAGGCAAAATACAAGTCAATGGGGCGACCCAAATATTATGGCAGCCGATATCGGTCGTCACTCGGCAATCTTTACACGGGTCTAGTCATAGAAGCTTGGAATTCGGGACGGATTACGAATCATAGCGCAGCCGAGTACATGGGTATAAAGAATTTCGAACATCTCTTCGACATCCGGGACAATTTTACCGGATCATGAAAAAACATTGCTTCGACACCTCGGGCATTTCCAATCCGTTAGAAACGATGCCAGAGGATATTCACGAATCGGCATGGGCGAAGATCAAAGCAAAAATTACCAGCGGCGAGATTGCCGTTACGCGAGAAATCTTTGACGAAATGGTCCACATCGTCGGCACCGTAGGACAGTGCATCAAAGACTCTGAATCCGAGTTGCTGCTTGAAGTTGGGGAAGGCGATTGGGACCACGCGACATACACTGCCGAAGTTGCGCGTATGCAAGTCGATTACGCGGATTTTATCGCGGAGAATACAGGTCGTGCAGGTACGGTCGGCCTTAACGACATTTCGATTATCGCCCTAGCCAAAACTTTGAAGCTGCCGGTCGTGAGTATGGAATCGGCTGTCAACAATGATACCTCCCTGAAGCGACGCATTCCCGATATCTGTAAGCTGGAAGGCATCCAGCATATGTATTTTAGCGACTATTGTCGCGCGGAAGGGTTGAAGTTTTAACGCACGATTCGCCCGCCGACATATCCACACCCGCCGCCAGTCGCACCCTGACGCTGTTCCGGTCGCAAGGGCTTGTGCGATTCGACTCCCCCGCTGCGCACGGCAAGATTGCGGTATGCCTTGACGTCGAAAACCCTACTTCCGACTCCGTTATTGGGACGACGGTACGCCGACGACCGCAAAGGCGACGGGCTACCGAACCATCTGGGTCTATTGCGTCGGTCCGCCGGTCGGCGACCCCCGACCGCGTTGCCGGCATTCGGCGGAAGTAAAGTTGGACGACCTGCCGGACTGGCAATGGCCCGACATACTGGCGCACCTGAAATGCACCAAATGCGGAAGCACAGGTTGGGTCGATCCCCGGCTCAATCTGGCGGAAGTCATCAATTACAATAAGGGCGTTTGTAGCTAATCGTGGCGGCCTACGTGAAGTGCTGATGAAAACGGTCCTTGGCTAGCTGATGCATTTCGTACCACCCGATATATCCGCCAATCGACTCGATATCGAACGCCGCTCCATTCAATGATGCCAAATCAAGCGATATCGTTCCACTCGGAATATCCACCGACAAGTTGCGCTGATACTTTCCACGGGCTTCCCACCGAGGGTCGGCTATCCGATGCGCGAAAGCGCACCGGACCATGTAGACCAACGTCCGCAATCTAATGATGTTGTCCGATGCGTTTGGATCAGGCAAAATGCCAAAGTTCTCAAATGTCTGATCCAGTGCGAGCGCAGAAGTGCCGAACGTCATGATGACGTTGATGCTGGCTGCACGACAGATTGCGTCATTGTCTGCGTAGTTGCCGCTAGGAAAGTGCAGGTTACCGTTCGGCAGTTGCGTTAGATGATCCGTATCAAAATCTGACGGGTTGACGTGGCCTAGCTCGCAATAAGAAAGCAGCCGAACGGCGAACTCTAATTGAGCAAAGGCGATGTTCAGTTCGTTGAGTATTTCGGTCAGCATGATCTATATGACCTAAGCAGTTTTTATCTTGAGCTAACCTCCCAAAAACATGTTTTTGAGCGGCTCCACAAAAGGAGTGATCACCCCGATGTGGTCTGCACAGATTGACATGAAATGATTGTAGGCTGACACCCTAGACGGTTTACTTGGCGCTGACTGCAGCGCAGACAGAGCCGCCTTGATTTTGGCGAGTTCATCCTGACTTATTCCGCTGTCGTCCAACGCCTTATGCACCTGTGAAATCAGTTTGTTTTTTGATAGGTCGATTTTTTTCTTTTTCGAGGAATCGGTAACATTAGTGGCGCTTGAATTCGAAACTGAAGTCCAATTGCCGTATACAACTTGATTGGTAATGGTTGTCACGTTCCCGGCACCTTCCGCGGTGGGATTTTCGACCGTTTTCCCAAGAGTGATCGTCGCGGCAATAGGTGCTGATTTTTCGAGCTGAATAGTAAGTTCGAGCACGCGCGATCTAACTGAGCCTAACAGTCCAACAACACTCGCTATAGATATTTTGCCGGTGACGCTAACGCAGTTCATGCCGGGGTACATGTTGCCTTGAAGCAGAAGAATGAGATTTGAGGCGTCAATCTGCAAGCCACCGCCGTCGGCTGTCTTTGCCAATAGGCTTTCAATCGCGGCTACGCTTTGCTTCTCGACAGCCGTCAACCACTGCTCTCCAGCGAATTTTTCGATGGCGTAGGGAGGAATCGGAGCGTTTCTCATTTCGCGACCGAGACTTCCTAAAAAGCTGGCAGTGTATTGCACACCTAGCTTGCGATACGACGGTACCTCGGTCTCATCGGCATACCCGTCTAATTCAAAACGCACCCAATCTTCGAGGATATCGCTACCTAGGCGAGACGCCAAAAACCTGAGCTTCAGCAGGATTGGCGCAAGCGGCTTGTTCTCAAGGATATCTTGTTGGATGTCGCTCAGTAGCGCCATGTGATTCTCCAAGGAGCGCCAGCGAGCCCACCAAAGCTGTCTACGCCTTCCGCAGCCGTCGATGTCATTCCACCTGCTGCGATGTCGAATATATCGCGTGGCATGATGCTATTTCCGCGATGATAAATTTTCTTCGCGATGACTTCGGGAGCCGTCTCCAGCAAAACGGCTTCGTCTTCAACAGTCGCGTCTACCGTTGGTGACGAAGTCAGTGATTGCGCGACGATGAAATCGATTTCACCAACTTCGAAAGCAAGCTTCAAAAATCCTGTGCCGTCGCCTCTGTAGTCGCTTGGCCGACTCTCAAAATCGAAATCCTGCTTATCCGGGTCGAGAAACGGAAGCAATTGCGGGTCAGAGAGAAAAATATCAACGTCATGGCTTTCGCGATGGCCGATTTGCAGCATCATCGCGGTGCCGCCACCGAACGTCCAATGATCAATGATTTCCTTTTCAGCGTTGACTTGCCGGATCATTGCACAAGCTATTCGAAATAGCTGCGCCCAATTGGATTGGTCGCTCACGCGGCAAGCGGATAGGATTGCCCCGAAAATTCGGCGAACGTCTTCGCTGCGACAACCAATTGCGCGTTGGTGATGCCATACATCTCAGCAAACGCGATCTGCAATTCGGGCTCAACATCGCCAAAGAATGATGACATAGGGCCGCAAGCTGCCTTTGCCGATATCGGATCGAGCAGACAATGGACGAGTCCCTGCGCGTCTAGCTTTTTGCTATACGGCGCATTTACAGTCGCCAGAACCAGAATAGAGAGCCGGTTCCGGAAATCTGCACAGGACGCTAAGTGGAGTTTCTGCCTGACGGCGGGCACGATAGGCCCGCGAATCAGGAGAGACCATGAGCAGACGAGCCCGCCGGAATCACTCAGCGGCCTTCAAGGCGAAGGTGGCGCTCGCCGCCGTCAAGGGCGATCGGACGATAGCCCAACTGGCCGAGCATTTCGACGTCCACCCCAATCAGATTACGGCGTGGAAATCGCAGCTTGAGGGCAATGCGTCCGAGATTTTCGGACCTGGGGGCGGGCCGCCGGCCGCACCTGCAGTCGACGTGAAGTCGCTGCATGCCAAGATCGGAGAATTGACGCTGGAGAACGATTTTTTAGAAGGAGCGCTCACCAAGGCGGGATTGCTGAGCGCAAAGCGATGATCGACCGTGAACATGATCTGTCGATCACCAAGCAGGCGGAAGTTTTGAAGATCAGTCGCGGCAGCGTTTATTATCTGCCGCGCCCGGTGTCGTCCGCCGACCTCGCCATCATGCGGCATCTGGATCGGCTGCACCTGGAGTTCCCCTTCGCCGGTTCGCGTATGTTGCGAGGCCTGCTGGCTTTGCAGGGGTGCAAGGTCGGCCGCCGTCATGTGAAGACGCTCATGCGGCGGATGGGGATAGAGGCGCTCTATCGCCGTCCGCGAACCACCAAGCCCGAGCCCGGCCACAAGATCTATCCGTATCTGCTGCGCGGCATGGAGATCACGCGCCCGAACCAGGTCTGGGCAATGGACATCACCTATATCCCGATGGCGCATGGCTTCGTCTATCTCGCCGTCGTGCTCGATTGGGCAACGCGCCGGGTTTTGTCCTGGCGGTTGTCGATCACGATGGAGGCAGCCTTCTGCATCGAGACCCTGGAGGACGCCCTCGCTCGTCACGGCAAGCCCGAAATCTTCAATACCGATCAGGGCTCGCAGTTCACCGGAGCGGCCTTCACCGGCGCGCTCGCCAGCAACGGCATCGCCATCAGCATGGACGGCAAGGGCGCCTGGCGGGACAACGTGTTCGTCGAGCGGCTATGGCGCAGCGTCAAATACGAGGAGGTCTATCTGCGGGCCTACGAAACTGTCGGCGAGGCACGACATTCGATCGGCCGGTATCTCGACTTTTATAACGGACGAAGGCCCCATTCGAGTCTTGACGACATGACCCCGGATCAAGCCTACTTCAACCTGCCGCCGCTCCGCGTGGCGGCCTAATCCCGGCAGAGGCTCCACTTATCGACGCGGAGAATCTGTTCAGACAACCGGGACCGGCTCTTAGGGCTGTTCATCTGCTTCACCGTCAGGGGTCAATATACGGTTGTCACACGAGTATTTATACCGCCTCAAGGGGCTTCGCAATGAAGGGTTCCGCTCCCCTTTGCCTGGGAAAGGAATACATTCCAAGCAACTGGGCCGAAAATACTCTTAATGCCGCCCTAACGGCCAGCCTGAGTCCAGACGTGGACTCCCGTTCGAAGAGAGCCGCACATGATGCGGCATTCGCGGATTTCGCAGCGGCCGAATTGATCCTGATGGCTCACGCGTTTGTCGGCTGGACTGATCCAGCGCGGCTGCGGATCATGCTCTAAGTACCAGAGGCGGCATTGTCGATTGTGCGACGGGCGGTCTGCCGCCGCGGTATGTTTCTTTCTGTCGAACCTGCATGGTATCTTCGGTTACCAATGCTTGCAGCGTCGTCTCCTTCCGCGCCGCAAAGATCATCGTGACCCAAGCGAGGCTGACCATTGTTCGAACGCGGATATCGGCAACGCCTTGAGGCGGATCTCGTCAAATGGGTCGCGGATGGCGTGATCTCGGGCGACGCGGCGCATTCGATTCGCAAGGCGCGATTTGGTGAGGAGGCGGGCTCGCGCCTGCCCGCGATCTTCGCGATGCTTGGCGCCTTGATGCTGGCGGCCAGTGTCAGCGCCTTTGTTGCCGCGAACTGGCAGGAGATTCCGCGCCTCGTGCGGCTGGTCGGCATCCTTACGCTGATTGCCGTCTGTTTTCCGATCGCCCTGCAACTCGGCCGGCGCGCGATTCCGTGGGGCGCCGATGCCGCCGTGACATTCGGCACGCTGTGCTTTGGCGCCGGGGTCGCCCTCGTCGGCCAGATGTATCATCTGCCGGGCGACTGGCCCGCGGGCGCGATGCTGGTTGCGTTCGGCGCGCTCATCGCGGCCGCGCTGACCGGCAAGAGCGGCCCGCTGGTGATTGCCTTTGCGGCGATCACGGCATGGTCGTTCGGAAGGTTTGACGGCGGGCAATGGCGCGAAATCCATTGGCCGTTTTTGTTGCTGTTCGTTCCCGCCTTCGCGCTGGCGCTGGGCCGCGAGAATCGTCTGGTCGCGCATACCGCAGCCCTGGCGCTGGGCGTCTGGCTGACGACGTTCTTGTCGGCGCACGCCTCAGACCGATACGGCATTCGCGTGGTCGATGGCGGCCTCGCGTTCTCGGCCGCTTACATGGCGATCGGGTTATTGGCGCTGGACCGGGACTGGCCCGCCGAGTTCCGGGCGATGCTGCCATGGGGCGCCTGGACGTTCGGCGTGTTGCTCTGCCTTGAAACTGTATTGGTTCTGGAAAATTCGGTTCTCTCCCACTCCATCGACGCCAGTATCGGCCTCGCTTACGGCGCGGCGGTGATCGCGCTCGCGGCCCTCGCCGCGCTGGCGCGGGACAGGGGACGGCTCGTGGTCATCGCGGCGTGCGCCGTTGCCCTGACGATCCCGTTGATGCTGGCGGGCGGTTCCGAGATTTCCAGCCGCATGCTGGTTCCTGTCGCCGTGCTGGTCAGCGCCGTGGCGTTGATCGCGGCCGGACTTCTGGTCGGCTTGCGGAGCTTTGTCATCGTTGGTTACGCGGTGTTCGGTGTTTCGATCCTGATCCTGCTCTGGCGCACGATCGGCACCTTGCTCGGCCAGTCCCTGTTCTTCCTTGTCGCCGGTGTCGTGCTGCTGGGCCTGGCGCTGGGCGCCCGCCGATTGGCGGGCTGGGCGCGCCGCGGCGATCAACAGCCATCGGGAGGAGCGGCCTGATGGGTACGATCGACAATTGGATCGGCCGCGTGCCGCTGCTGCTGCGCTACGTCCTTGCCGCGCTGCTGCTCTGCGGACTGATCCTCGCCATGGTCTATCAGCGCGCCGGAATCCTTCGCGACGGCCAGGAAGTCCGGCTCGAGGTCGTGCCCGTCGACCCCCGCGATCTCTTCCGCGGCGATTATGTCGTGCTCAGCTATCGTATCGGTATGGTCGACCTGCCGAAGGATACAGAGAGCCCCTTCACGCGGGGACAAAAGGTCTTTGTCACCCTGCGCCCCGACGCCAACAACAAGGCGAAGGCCGTTGCCGTTTCAGCCGAACAGCCCGCGGTTTCCGGAACCGATATCGTCATCGCAGGCACGGTCTATTCTCCCTCGAATTGTTCGTTGAACGAAACCGGGGCGCGCGACTGCAAGCTCGGAACCCGGGCCGTCGATGTGCGCTATGGCCTCGAAAGCTATTTCGTGCCGCAGGGCGAGGGCAAGAAAATCGAGACCACCGAAAAGGCGCGGCTGGAGATTGTCGCCGCCGTCGCGCCGTCCGGGCAGGCCGCGATCAAGCGCCTGCTGATCGATGGCAAGCCCGTCTACGATGAGCCGCCGTATTGACCGACGGTTCCCCGCCCACAGGACGCTTCTCTATTTGAAGAGAACGTGGCATGCTATAACACTTTAGGTTGTGGCGTCATTTCCTGCCGCGGGGAGGCAATCCCATGGGCCGAAAAATCATTCTGCTGTCCGACGGTACCGGCAATTCCGCCGCCAAAGTCTGGCGAACCAATGTCTGGCGCACCTTCGAGGCGCTGGACCTTTCCGGCAACGACCAGGTCGCGTTCTATGACGACGGAGTCGGCACCTCGTCGTTCAAGCCCTGGGCCATCCTCGGCGGTGCGTTCGGCTTCGGTCTGAAGCGCAATGTCGTCGATATCTACAAATTCGCCTGCCGCAACTATCACGACGACAATGACCAGCTATTCGGTTTCGGTTTCAGCCGCGGCGCCTTCACCATCCGCGTCGTCGGCGGGCTCATCCTCAACCAGGGTCTCGTTACCGCGCAAAACGAGAAGGAACTCGATGACAAGGCGCGCGCAGCTTATCGCCAGTACCGCCGCGAGCGTTACCACACCGTCATCGGCACGGAGAAATTATTCCGCTGGATCCGCGATCTGTTCCTGCGGGATAAGTACGACAAGTCCGACAACCGGCAGGTGGCCAAGATTGATTTCGTGGGCGTGTGGGACACCGTCTCCGCCTATGGCGCACCGCTCGACGAAATGACGCGCGGCATCAGCCATTACATCTGGCCGCTCGAGCTTCCAACCCACACCCTTCCTCGCGACCGGGTGAAGCGCGCCTGTCACGCGCTGGCGCTGGATGAAGAACGAACCACTTTCCATCCCGAGCTGTGGAACGAGGGCGACGTGCCGGCCGGTGAACCTGATCCGGCCAAAGAGCGCTTCATCAAGGACGAGCAGCTCAGCCAGGTCTGGTTCGCAGGCGTGCATTCCAACGTCGGTGGCGGCTATCCCGACGATTCGCTGGCCTACATTCCTTTCGTCTGGATGATCAAGGAGGCGCAGCGGTGCGGCCTGAAGTTCAAGTCGGACGTTGCGACGCCGCCCGCGGACCCGGATACGTTCAAGAACGCGATCTCCAGGCGCGACAAGGACGGGCGCATCTACGACCCTCGCGCCGGCATGGGTTCCTACTACCGCTACGGTCCGCGGAAGCTGGTTAAACTGTGCAACGCACGATACAGAAAAAAGGAGGACGACGAGGTCGTCGTCGAGCGGCCAAAAATCCACGAGAGTGTTTTTCTCCGCATCGATAATCGCGCGCATGCCTATGCCCCGGTGGGCCTGCCGCCGGTCTACGACGTCGTCCGCGAAGCCGACGGTGCGATCCTGACGCCGTCGCAGTTCGGCGTTGAGGAGGACGGCGAGGCCAAGTCGCGCGCCGATGCGCAGGAGCATGTCTGGAACGAAATCTGGCAACGCCGCATCGTCTATTTTGCCACCGTCGGCGCAACGGTTTGGTTGCTGGTCTTTCCGCTGGTGAGCGCGGCCACGCGCGAGGACGAATTCACCAGCCCCATCCGCTGGGTCTCGGATATCGTTCGCATCGTGGGAGGTTTTCTGCCCGGCTTTGCGTCCACCTGGATCAACGGCTATGCGCGCGCGCCGGTCTCGTTCGTTCTGCTCGCGTCACTCGTGGGCGGCTTGATGTGGTGGGGAACGCGCATCGCCGCGCGCATTTCGGTCAGGATGGGCACGATCTGGCGCGGTGTTCCCAACGCACCGCCGGGACTGCCGAATAATTTCATCTACCGGTTGCGCAGCCATCCCGCCTATGTCGCGTTCCACGAAGGGCTCAAGCGCAAATGGGCGCCGGCGTTCTTTGCGGTGCTGCTTGTCTATCTCGGGGCCTCCTTCGCCAGTCATCTGCTCTTCAACGTCCAGGACGTCTACGGCCTGACCTGCGTCGAGAGCGCCGCGACAAGGGCGCTGGACGAGAAGGGCGACAGCTCCGGGCCCATTCGGTTCAACACGTCCGATCTGTGCAAGCCGACGGGGATCATGGCGGAGCGAGGCGCGCGGTACCTCATCGAGATCAAGCGGGTGCCGGACGCGGGCTGGAGCGACGGTTCAATTCCCGTTCCACTCGGCGGCTTTTCCGCTGCCAACCCGCCGGTCTGGTATCGCCGCATCTTGCTGGCCGCGGCCGTGCCCTTGCGGCGCGAAACCACCCAGGACTGGTTCCATGTCGTGCTGCGCTACGGCCGCGTCGGCGGCGAGGAGACTTTCATTGTGCCCGACCCCGACGATTACCTTATCCAGTCGCCGATCAGAGCGACCCGCAACGGCGAACTTTTCGTATTCGTCAATGACGCCGTCATCGGTCTCCCCGGACTCTACAACTTCTTCTACAAGAACAATGGCGGCGCGGCCGATCTCGTGATTACGCGACGGTAGTTCGACCGGGTGAGGGCGAATAATTCATGCCCGCGCTCAACGGGTTGCCGCAGATGCGTTGGCTTTGAATGAATATTGCGGTGCAGCGCATCGCGGTTGCATGACCTGTCGATCAAAATCTAGTGAAGAAGGTCTTGCAGTTTGTTTCAGTCTGACCGAACCGCGTGGCGTACGCTTCTCACCCGCGATGGATGTGTTATCATTTTATGGTCTGACCCACCTCTACAGACCAACTTCCTCTCCAGACTTCGCCTTTCAAACGTTCAAAATAATAACAGGCGCAGCCGCAAAGATCACCTTTGGGCTGCATAGGGAGTGATGCGATGAAATCGGCTTTCCATCGATCTATTCTTGCGCTCACGGCGATCCTCGTTGTCGCGGCGGCCAGCCAGGCCAACGCGCAACAGAAGCCGCTGAAGAAATACGATTCCGGCACCAAGGAATTCTGGACCCATCCGCCGGACGACTGGTTCCTCGGCGACGAGACCGAAGCCCAGAAGGGCCTCGCTCCGCCATCCGGTCCGCCGACCGGCGCATCCGATGCCGAACTCGCCAAGCTGATTCCGAAGATCAAATTGCCGCCGGGCTTCAAGATCGAGGTTTATGCCTCCAACGTGCTCGCCGCGCGTCAGATGGCCTGGGGCGACAAGGGCACGCTGTTCGTCGGCTCGTTCGGCCTCGGCAACGTCTATGCGATCAAGGACAATGGCGGCAAGAAGGAGGTCAAGACCATCCTCAAGGGCCTCAACATGCCCACCGGTCTCGCCTTCAAGGACGGCGCGCTCTACGTCATCGCGGTCGACAAGCTGATCCGCTACGACAACGCCGAAGCCAACATCGACAATCTCGGCGCCGGCAAGGTGGTGTATGACGACATGCCGTCCTATGCCGCGCATGGCTGGAAATACATCGCGGTCGACAAGGACGGCATGATGTACCTGCCGTTCGGACCTCCCTTCAACATCGGCATTCCGCCGACCAGCGTCTCGCAGATCCGCCGCGTCGATCCCAAGACCGGCAACGCCGAAATCTATGCGCTCGGCGTCCGCAACAGCGTCGGCGGCGATGTCGATCCGCGCACCGGCCGTCTGTGGTTTACGGAAAACGCCCGCGACTGGATGAGCGACGACACCCCGAGCGACAAGCTCAACATGATCACGAAGATCGGCGAGCATTTCGGTTATCCCTATTGCCACCAGGGCAATCTGCCGGATCCGAAATTCGCGATGGGTCACAAGTGCTCGGAATTCACCCCGCCCGTGCTCAATCTCGGCGCGCATGTGGCGCCGCTCGGCATGAAGTTCTACACCGGCGATCAATTCCCCGCCGAGTACAAGAACAACATCTTCATCGCCGAACACGGCTCCTGGAACCGGCACAAGTACCAGGGCGCCCGGATCAAGCGCGTCATCGTTGGCCCCGACGGCAAGAACGCCAAGCAGGAAATCTTCGCCTCCGGCTGGCTCGAAGGCGACCAGGGCTATCTCGGCCGTCCCGCTGACGTCATCCTGGCCAAGGACGGCTCCTTGCTGATCGCCGACGATTGGGCCGGCGCGATCTATCGCATCAGCTACGCGAAGAAGTAAGAGCGGAATGAACAGGGGCTGCGGTTACTCGGGAACGAGTGGCCGCAGCCTCTGTTGTTTGGACAGTGCAATGGAATGCGCGCGTCATGCCCGGCCATGACGACGGAGAGGAATTGAGATGCTGGTTAGGTTGGTCGGGGCGTTGCTGATGGCACTGTCAATTTGCGGCCCAGCCCGCGCCGCCGATATCGCCGCCGGCAAGGCGAAGGCTGAATTATGCATCGGCTGTCACGGCGAAAACGGCATTTCGCAGCTGGAGAACATTCCCTCGCTCGCGGCGCAGCCGGATCTGTTCATCCAGTGGCAGCTGGTGTTCTTCCGCGCAGGCTCCCGCAAGAACGAGCAGATGCAGCCGGTCGTCGAGCAGCTCAACAACGAGGACATCCGCAATCTCGGCGCCTATTACGCGCAGCTCGCGCCGCCGAAGGCGCCGGCCGACGAAAATCCGGATATGTCGAAGAAGGGCGCGCAGGCCGCCGTGGGCCGCCGCTGCGCCTCATGTCACACCGACAGCTACGCCGGCACCAAGGCCGTCGCCCGCGTCGCCGGCCAGCGCCAGGAATATCTCGTCAAGGCGCTACGCGACTACAAGACGAGCGTGCGCGCCGGTGGCGGCATGGCGGCGATGGCAGATGTCGCCTATCACCTCAGCGAGGAAGAAATCGAGGCGCTGGCGCATTATCTCGCGCATTTGTAGTTGTCGTCCCGGCGAAGGCCGGGACCCATAACCACAGGCTTAAGTTGGTGCGGAAGGTTTTAAGCCGCACCGCCTTAAATCGACAGGCCGCGGTGTATGGGTCCCGGCCTGCGCCGGGACGACGAAAGATGGGAAGCGCCCGCGCCTTACCCCCGCTGCTTCTCATACGCCTTGAGATGGGTGTAGGCGATGCGCAGTTTCGGCACGGGTATCTTCGCGGCATCGGCGCGTGCGACGAGATCGCCGATCACGTGATCGGCCTCGACCGGGAATCCCGCCTTGAGGTCGCGGAACATCGAGGCCGTCATCGGTGAGCCCTCGGCGGTGAGGAGACCGCGCGTGCGCTGGAAGAACGGCCCGCCCGGCGCATAGCCTTCCGCTGACGCGACCGCGCTGCATTCATCGAGCATGCCGAGCAGGAAGTCCTTGCCGCCGGCGACCGCGAGGATATTGCCGACGGATGTGCGCATCAGGCAGGTCGAAGCCGCGAGCGAGGCGAGGAACACCCACTTTTCCCACATGTCCTGCATGATGTGTTCGCTGGCGCTGGCGCCGCAATTGCCGCTGGCGAAAACATCAGCGATCGCGCGCACGCGATCCGACATCGTGCCGTCGCGTTCGCCGAAATTGAGCGACTGCATCGGCGCTAGCTGCACCACCTCGCGCGCCTCGTTGAGCGTCGCGGCAATCGCGCAGAGCCCGCCGAGAACCCGCTCGGATCCGAATTTCTGATCAAGCGCGCCGAGATGCCGCATGCCGTTGAGCAGCGGGATGATCGACGTATTCGGCCCGACCGCCGACGCAAAGGATTTGATCGCGTCATCGAGATCGAACGCCTTGCAGCTCAGCAGCACCACGTCGAACTTTTCCGAGAGCTTGTCGGCCTGCACCGTCGCAGGGTTTTTCAGCGTCACGTCGCCCGCGGGACTTTTGATCACGAGGCCGGCGGAGGCCAGTTCGGAGGCGCGTTTGGGCCGCACCAGGAATGTCACGTCACGTCCGGCCTGAAGCAGCCTGCCGCCGAAATATCCGCCGATGGCGCCGGCACCGACCACGAGAATGCGCATTGTTCAACTCCTGTACAGAATTCACTTTGTCATGCCCGGACATAGCCGTCTGAAGGACGGCGTCGCTTCCGCTCGCCTATGCCCGGGCATCCACGTCTTAACACGCAGCAGCAAGCAAGACGTGGATGGCCGGGTCAAGCCCGGCCATGACGGAAAGAGCGTGCTACCACTTCTCCCCGAACGGGCGAATCTCCATTTCAAAGGTCCAGGCGCTGCGCGGTTGCTGGTAGAGTTGCCAGTAGGACGCCGCGACCGAGGCCGGGGGCATCAGCAAATCCGGATTCTCCAGGGCTTCCTTACCCCAGAGCTGCTCGCGGCGCTCGCGCACCCAGGCGGTATCGACGCCGGAATCGATGATCAGATGCGCGACATGGATATTCTTCGGCCCCAGCTCCCGCGCCATCGATTGCGCCACCGCGCGCAGGCCGAACTTGGCGCTGGCAAAGGCGGCAAAGCCGCTGCCGCCGCGCAAGGACGCGGTCGCACCCGTGAAGAAGATGTTGCCCTTGCCGTGCGGCAGCATCAGCCGCGCCGACTCGCGTCCCGCCAGGAAGCCCGCCCAGCAGGCCATTTCCCAGACCTTTCGGAACACCCGGTCGGTGGTTTCCAAAATGGGAAAATTGACGTTGGCGCCGACATTGAAGATGCAGACCTCCAGCGGCGCGTGCGCGTCGGCATCGTTGAGGAAGGCGGCGACCTCGTCTTCTTTCCGCGCATCGAGCGAGCGCGCCACGATCGATCCGCCGGCCGATTCGATCTCCTTCACCAGCGGCTCCAGCTTGGCGCCGTCGCGCCGGCCGGCGAATACGGTAAAACCTTCGGCCGAGAATTTCTTCGCGATCTCGCTGCCGATGTAATCGCCTGCGCCGATCACGGCCGCGGTTGCGTTGCGCTTTTGCATTGGTGATGTCCTCCACAGTCCTCATCCCCGGATGGGCGCATCGCGCCCACCGAGGGAGCGGCGCCTTCGCCGCGTCTCGAAGGATGGGGCCAAAAGCCGGCCTGCATGGTTCGAGACGTCGCGCGAAGTGCGCGGCTCCTCACCATGAGGGTTCCGGACCTATTTCCCTGCCACCATTTCCTCGACTTCGCGCAGCTGTTCCTTACCAAAGAACATTTCCTTGCCGACAAAGAACGTCGGCGAGCCGAACGCGCCGCGCTCGACCGCGGCTTGCGTGTTCTCGATCAGCTTTGCCTTCACATCCGCATCCTGCGAGCGGGCCAGCAGTTTAGCGGCATCGAGGCCGGAGGCGGCCAGCGCCTTGGCGGCGATTTCCGGATCGTCCATCTTCTTCGGCTCGACCCACATATGATGAAAGGCAGCCTCGACATACTTCTCAAACACGCCCTCGAATTGCGCGGCGACCGCCGCGCGCATCAGGTTCAGTGTGTTGACGGGAAAAAATGGATTCCAGGTGTAGGGCTTGACGCCGAAGCGCTTGATAAAGCGCTCGGTCTCGATCACGTGGAACTCGCGCTTGTTCTTGACGCCGGCAAGCGTTTCGGCTGGCGATTTGTTGTTGGTGGCCTTGAAGATGCCGCCGAGCAGCACCGGGACATATTCGAATTTCGCGCCGGTGCGCTGTTCGATCGCCGGAATCGCCTGATGGCTGAGAAAGGCGTTGGGGCTGCCGAAATCGAACATGAATTCTGGGTTTGAGCTCACAGCGGTCTCCCCTGACGGTTCTTATATGATCCTTATCATTCCAATCAACCTAGCGGGTCAATTCAGCGGGATCAACCGGAGTTCGTCTCAGGCGTCGCGCTGAAATGCCGGAACTGCCAGCCGCGTGGCATGGTCGCGCACATCCGCGGGCCATTCGGCGATCAATTGTTCGAAACGTTTGGCGTCGCCGGCGAACAGCGCGCGGATCGCTTCCTCGAAATTCGGCCGGTTGCCGGCCATGGTCGACATGAAGCGATAGGCGGCCTCCTGCGCGAGGCGAATGCGATCGCTGCCCTCGTTGTTGCGGCGCGCTTCGTCGACCAGCTTCCGGATCGCGACCGAGGCGCCGCCCTTTTGCTGCGCCAGCCAATCCCAATGCCGCGGCAGCAGCGTGATCTCGCGCGCGACCACGCCGAGTTTTGGCCGGCCGGGCCCGCGCGGGGCGGCGACGGCGGTATCTTCATCCGCCGCTGATACCTCCGGCACTGGAATCCGCGCCACGACGTCCTCGACCGAGCCGCGGAAATCGACATCGATCAGCGCGCTGGTCCGGTCGTTGAAAATCAGGATCGCGGCATGCGGGTGCCGTCCGAGCGCCAGCCAGGCGGATCGGGCGACCTCGCGCAGATCGCCCGTTCCGACGCAGCGGTCTCCCTCGAAGGCGATATAGGCGGCATCAGGCGCGGGATTCATGGGGCATTCCTCGAATCTGAGGCTATATTACCCGGGTAAAATATGTCTGTCAAAGCGATTCTTGCGAAGCCCCGGCCAGCCCCGCGCGGTGAAGTCATCTCGACTTTCCCGCGCCCGGCTGGCACCAACGCGAGCCATCAATTCAGGGGACGGCCATGCTGACGGTCCATCATCTCAACAATTCCCGCTCGCAGCGCGTGCTGTGGCTGCTCGAAGAACTCGCCGTGCCCTACGAGATCGTGCGCTATCAGCGCCAGGGCGACATGCGCGCGCCGAAAGAGCTGCGCGCCATTCACCCGCTCGGCAAATCGCCTGTGATCACCGACAACGGCAATACGGTCGCGGAATCAGGCGCGATCGCCGAATACATCGTCGCCACCTATGGCAATGGCAAACTGATCCCGGCGCCGAATACGCCCGAGCGTCTGCGTTACACCTATTGGCTGCACTATGCCGAAGGCTCTGCGATGTCGCCGCTGCTGCTGAAGCTGTTGTTCACGATGATGCCGAAGCGCGCGCCGGCACTGCTGCGGCCGCTGGTGCGCAAGGTCTGCAACACGGCGCTGACCACGCTGGTCAATCCGCAGCTCAAGCAGCACATGGATTATTGGGAAGGCGAACTCGGCAAGAGCGAATGGTTCGCCGGCAACGAATTCTCCGGCGCCGATATCCAGATGAGCTTTCCACTCGAAGCAGCCGCGGCGCGTGGTGGCCTGGAGCAGGGACACCCCAAGGCTATGGCTTTCCTCGAACGTATCCACGCCCGTCCGGCCTATGCGCGCGCGCTGGAAAAAGGCGGGCCGTACTCGGTGGGGCGCTAACCTCTCCCGCTCTTGCGGGGGAGGTCGACGCGCGAAGCGCGGCGGGTGGGGGCTCTCTCCACACGAAGAGTCTGAATCGCGGAGGCACCCCCACCCCAGCCCTCCCCCGCAAGAGCGGGAGAGGGGGAAGCTAAGGCTGCACCGCCGCGATCACTTCCTTCACCAATCGCCCCAGCCCTCTGATATCGCCGGTTGGATCGACGCTGTCGCCGAGACGCACGATGACGAGACGCTGCGACGGCATAATCACGATACGCTGGCCGAGATCGCCGGACGCAAAGAATGCGTCACGGGGAATGCCGAGCCGCACACGTCCCTTGGCATGTTCATGCTCGCTGCGATTGGTCCAGAAGCCGGCGCCATAGTCGCTGTCGAGCGTCGCGGCGGCCGAGAACTCCACCCAGTCCTCGTGCAGCACGCGCTTGCCGCCGACGATGCCGTCATTGAGATAGAGCAGTCCGAACCGTGCCCAGTCCCGTGCACTCGCCAGCATATAGGTCGAGCCCTGCAGCGCGCCTGACGCGTCGAACTCGAGCGTCACGTTGCGCATGCCGAGCGGATTGAACAATTCGCGCCACGCGAATGCCAGGCTCTGTTCCGGTCCACCCGTGGTATCGCGAAAGATCCGCGCCAATAGCTGCGTCGTCGCGCTGGAATAGGCCCAGCGGGTGCCCGGCGGGGCGACCACCGCGGCGTTGACGACCGAGCCCGCCATGTCGTCGCGCAAATAGACCATCTGGCTGGAAGGATCGAAGCCGCTGTTGGTCTCATCGAGTGCGAGCCCGGTGGTCATGCGCAAGAGATGCTCGACCTCGATCTCACGCCGCGGGTCATTTGCGCCGCGCCATTCCGGGATCGGTGCCGGGAACGATGGGGAGATCTGGCCCTGCTGGGTTAGAATGCCGATCAGCGCATTCACCACCGACTTGGTCATGGAGAGGCCCATCAGCGGCGTATCGACACCGACGCCTGCGGCATAGCGCTCGGCGATCACCTTGCCCTCATGCACGACGACCACGGCCTTGGTGCGCCGGAACGGCGGCTCGGCCGGCTCCTCAAAGGCGTGATCGAGCGCGGCCTTCAAGGCGGGATGGGTCGTCGCTACGATATCGGGACCGGCAATTTCTTCCAGCAGCGGCGGCGTCTTCGGCACCTTCAGCGCGTCGATGTCGCTCCGGAGCACGTAAGGCTCCTTCGCACCGTGCCGCAGCACGCAGCCGAACCCTTCGTGATAGACAGCACGGCTGCCGAACATCCACGCGGCCGATGCATCGACGGTCCTGGCCGTGCGATCGATCTGGAATCTCAGTATTCGGCGCAAGCGGCGCAGGCCGTCGCGCTCGACGGTTTCCGAAAATACCGTTTGCGGATCGAGCCCGGAGACGAACGTCTTGGAGCAGACATTATGCGCCACCACGCCGGTGGCAACACGGATGGCGCGATCGGGACGGAAGGCGAAGCCAGCCAACGCCAACGCGGTCAGCAGCAATCCGACAGCGGTCCAACTTCGCCAACCCACACGTTTCTCCCGTAAGTCGCCATCTCGGACCGGTTCCTAGCGCGACGGCTGCGCCGCGCCAACCGAGGGCAGCGCCCGCACGGTGACGCCGGGTGGCGGCACGTCGTCGTCGGGCACGAAGAAATCCGACATCAGCGGTACGGATTTGTCGACGCGGTAAGGCTCGAAATCCCTGACACCGCTGGCGTAGAGCACCTTGTCGTCGATGCAGAACTGCCCGGTGAATTCGCGGGACGGTTTGGTGAAGATGACGTACGCCGCATCGCCCATGATCTCCGGCGTGCGGCTGGCGCGCATCATGGCGTCGCCGCCGAGGAGATTGCCGACCGCGGCGGTCGCGATCGTGGTGCGCGGCCACAGCGCGTTGACGGCGACGCCTGCGGATTTCAATTCACCGGATAGACCGAGCACGCACATGCTCATGCCGAACTTGGCCATCGTATAGGCGGTGGAATGCTCGAACCATTTCGTCTTCATGTCGAGCGGCGGCGACAGCATCAGGATGTGCGGATTGGTCGCTTTCTTCAGATGCGGGATGCAATATTTCGAGACCAGGAAGGTGCCGCGGGTGTTGATGCCCATCATCAGGTCGAACCGCTTCATGTCGGTCATCTGCGAATTGGTCAGGCTGATGGCGCTGGCATTGTTGACGCAGATGTCGATGCCGCCGAACTCGGCGACCGTCTGGTCGATTGCCGCGATTACCTGGGCTTCCTCGCGGATGTCGCAGAGGATCGGCAAGGCCTTGCCGCCGGCGGCGCGCACCTCGTCGGCGGCGGTGTAGATCGTGCCTTTGAGCTTCGGGTGCGGCTCCGCGGTCTTGGCGGCGATCGCAACATTGGCGCCGTCACGCGCGGCGCGCAGCGCAATCGCCAGCCCAATGCCGCGGCTGCCACCGGATACGAACAGCGTCTTGCCTTTGAGGGATGTCATGGGAAGGACTCCAGGTTAGAGACGCAAGTTAGGGACGCGCAAATGCTTGGCTCCCTCCCCTTGCGGGGGAGGGTAGGGGAGAGGGGTAAGCCACAAGCACCGAATTCGCGGCCACCCCTCTCCCTAACCCTCTCCCGCAAGGGGAGAGGGAACGACTGAGCAAGGCTTACGCCGATGCGCGTATCAAGCAATGGTTTTGAAGTTTACTGCCCCGCCGCCTCCGCGCCGCGGGTGCGGGGATCGGGCGCGCCGAGCAGGCCGCCCAGGGTGACGGCGATTGAATTGGCCGAGGTCTGGCCGAGCGGTTCGATCACCTGATGGCCCTTGGCTCTCAGTGCGTCCAATGTTTCCGCGGAGAATCCGCGCTCCACCCGCACTTCATCCGGCATCCATTGGTGGTGCACGCGCGGCGCGGCCACGGCGGCGGCGACATCCATCTTGTAATCGAGCACGTCGACGACGATCTGCAGCACCGCCGAAATGATGCGGCTGCCGCCGGGGGTGCCCGTGACCAGCACGGGCTTGCCATCCTTCAGCACGATGGTCGGCGACATCGAGGACAATGGCCGCTTGCCGGGGCCGGGCAGATTGGCCTCGAAACCCACCAGCCCGAAGGCGTTGGAGGCGCCGGGCGCCGCGGTGAAATCGTCGAGCTCGTTGTTGAGCAGCACGCCGGTGCCATCGGCGACCAGGCCGACGCCATAAGGGAAATTGAGCGTGTAGGTGTTGCTGACGGCGTTGCCTTTGCTGTCAACGACGGAATAGTGCGTGGTGTTGCTGCCTTCGCGTTGCGGCGTGATCTTCAACGTATCGGCTGCCGGCGTCGCGCGATCGGGATCGATGCTGGCGCGTTGCCTGGTGGCGTAATCCTTGGCGAGCAGCACCTGCGTCGGCGCGTTGACGAAAGCGGGATCGCCGAGATAGCGGGCGCGGTCGGCATAGGCGCGCTTCATCGCCTCGATCATGACATGCAGCGAAGGGACTGAGCCCTGCTTCATGTCGGACATCGGAAAGCCTTCAAGGATGTTCAGTGTTTCCAGCAACACCGTGCCGCCCGACGACGGCAGCGGCATCGACACGATGTCATAACCGCGATAATTGCCGCGTACCGGCGCGCGGAGCAGCGCCTGATATGATTTCAGATCGTCCGGCGTCATGATGCCGCCGGCGTTGCTGACCGCCTTCGCCAGTTTTTCGGCGACCGGTCCTTCATAAAAGCCGCGCGGGCCCTGTTCGGCGATTGCGGTCAGTGTGGCCGCCAGGTCAGGCTGGATCAGCCGGTCGCCATCACGCAGCGGCGCACCGTCGGCGCGGGAGAAGGATTTGGCGGGATCCGGCCAGCGCGCCATCCGGCGGTACATGTCGGACAGCGTGTCGGCCATGTCATCGGCGACAACAAAGCCGTCGCGTGCCAGATCAATTGATGGCTGAATGATCTGCGCGAGCGTGAATTTGCCGGAGCCGTATTTTTCCAGCGCCAGCGCCAAACCCGCTACCGTGCCGGGCACGCCGATGCCGAGCGCCGAATTGCGCGATTTATCAGTGTCGGGCTTGCCGTCGGCGCCGAGATACATGTCGCGCGTGGCGGCTGCCGGCGCGGTCTCGCGATAGTCGATCGCAACATCCTCATTGCGCTCGGCAGAATGGATCACCATGAAGCCGCCGCCGCCGATATTTCCGGCGCGCGGATAGGTCACGGCCAGCGCAAAGCCGGTGGCGACCGCGGCGTCGACTGCATTGCCGCCTTGCCGCAGGATATCAGCACCAATGCGGGCCGCGAGTTTTTCCTGCGCCACCACCATGCCATGCTCGGCGGCCACGGCGCGAACGGTGGAGAGGTCCGGCGGCGTATAGAGCCGGCGCTGGTCCTGCGCGAAGGCCGTCGCGCCGGACGCAACGACGAGCGTGATGGTCACCAGCGCGCTACGCCACTTATTCGTGCAGAAAATCATCGAAAATCCGCCGCAGTTGGAGCCGGTGTAGCCGGGAATAGCACACGCATGATCTCCGCATGCTATATGGGTTCGAATTCGACGGGCAAAACGCCTTGTTGTGATCGGTGAAGGAAATTTTCAGGTATGACGGTGATTGCACCTGCCGCTTCCGGCGCTGATATCCCCATCAAATATCCGCCGCGCGCCGCCGTCGTTAGCTGGATTTTCTTCGATTGGGCCGCGCAGCCCTATTTCACGCTGATCACCACCTTCGTGTTCGCGCCCTATTTCGCAGGCTTCGTGGCGCCGGATCCGGCGACCGGGCAGGCGCTGTGGGGATTTGCCACCGCGGCCGCCGGCCTGATGATCGCGCTGATGTCGCCGATATTGGGGGCGATTGCCGACGCCAGCGGCCGCCGCAAGCCGTGGATCGCGGGATTCGGCTTGCTGCTGGTGATCGGCTCCAGCCTGATGTGGTTCGGCAAGCCCGGCGATCCCAGCATCATCCCGACGCTGCTGCTGTGTTATGCGATTGCGAGCGTCGGCGTCGAATTCGCCACCGTCTTCAACAATGCGATGATGCCGACCCTGGTGCCGCCGGACAAGATCGGGCGGCTGTCCGGCACCGGCTGGGCCACCGGCTATGTCGGCGGCATCCTCAGCCTGGTCCTGGTGCTCGGCTTTCTCGCCGCCAATCCGCAGACCGGACGCACGCTGTTCGGCTTCATGCCGCTGTTCGGCCTCGACCCGGTGACGCATGCGGGCGATCGCATCACCGGGCCGCTGACGGCGCTCTGGTTCATCCTCTTCACGCTGCCGATGTTTCTGCTGACGCCGGATTATCCGGCGAAGCTGCCGGTGCGTGCGGCGTTGCGCGAAGGACTGACCGAGCTGAAGCAGACGCTCCGCGAATTGCCGAAGCAGAAATCGCTGGCGACATTCCTGCTCGCCAACATGATCTATACCGACGGCCTGGTGTCGCTGTTCGCTTTTGGCGGGATCTACGCCGCCGGCACCTTCGGCTGGCACACCATCGAGATCGGTAGCTTCGGCATTGTTGCGGCGCTCGCCGGCGTGTTCGGGGCGTGGCTCGGCGGTAAGCTCGACGACCGCTTGGGGCCGAAGCGCGTCATAACAGTCAGCATGCTCGTATTGCTGCTGGCGCTCGCCGCCATTTTGATGGTGGACAAGGATACGATCCTGTTCGTGAAGGTGGCGCCGCCGGTGCCCGGTGGTCCGCTATTCTCGGGTGCGGCCGAACGCGCCTATCTCCTGCTCGGATGCCTGATCGGCGGCGCCGGCGGTCCGCTGCAGGCAGCATCGCGCACGATGCTCATTCGTCTCGCGCCACAAGATCGTATCGCGCAATGCTTCGGGCTGTTCGCGTTGACCGGAAAGGTCACCTCGTTCATCGGCCCGCTGTTGATCGGCGTCGTCACGGCGGTGACCGCGAGCCAGAAAGCCGGCATGGCGCTGCTGGTGCTGTTTTTTATTGTCGGCCTGGCGCTGCTGTCGCGGGTGCGGTCGGATTGAGTTCGCCGACCACTCTCACCACGTCGTCCCGGCCTTGAGCCGGGACCCATAACCACCGCTGTTACTTGTTTACGCGAAGTATTAACTCCGACCGTTCGAAATCGAGAGGCCGCGGCGTATGGGTCCCGGCGTTCGCCGGGACGACAGCGACTAATGCCGGAAATGCCGCACGCCGGTGAACACCATGGCGATGCCGTGCTCGTCGGCGGCCTTGATCACTTCATCGTCGCGCATCGATCCGCCGGGCTGGATCACGGCGGTGGCGCCGGCTTCGATGCAGGCCAGCATGCCGTCGGCAAACGGGAAGAACGCGTCCGACGCAACGACGGAGCCCTTGGTCAGGGGTTCGGCGAGCTTCATTTCCGCCGCCGCATCCAGCGCCTTGCGGGCGGCGATGCGCGCGGAATCGACCCGGCTCATCTGACCGGCGCCGACGCCGACGGTGGCGAGATCCCTGGCGTAGATAATCGTGTTGGACTTGACGTGCTTGGCGACGCGGAAGGCGAATTTGAGATCGCGCAGTTCGGCGTCCGTGGGCGCGCGCTTGGTCGCGACCTTCAACGCCATGTCCTCGATCACGGCGTTGTCACGGCTCTGCACCAACAGGCCGCCTGACACCGTCTTGGCGGTGAGACCCGGCTTGCGCGGATCGGGCAGGCCGCCGACCAGCAGCAGCCGCAGGTTCTTCCGCGCCGCGACGATGGCGATGGCTTCTTCCGTGGCGTCGGGCGCGATGATGACTTCGGTGAAGATTTCGGTGATGGCGCGCGCGGCGTCGGCGTCGAGCGTGCGGTTGACCGCGACGATGCCGCCGAAAGCCGATGTGGAATCGCAGGTCAGCGCCTTCTTGTAAGCGCTGAGCAGATCGCCGCCCTCGGCAACGCCGCAGGGGTTGGCATGCTTGACGATGACGCAGGCCGCGGTGCGGGCCGGGTCGAACTCGCCGATGCATTCATAGGCAGCGTCAGTGTCGTTGATGTTGTTGTACGACAGCTCCTTGCCCTGCAACTGGCGCGCGGTGGCGACGCCCGGCCGCTTGTCGGGCGTCGCATAGAACGCCGCGGTCTGGTGCGGGTTCTCGCCGTAGCGCAGCGACTGGATCAGCCGGCCGCCGAAGGCGCGGAAATCCGGCGCGTCGTCTTTCAATTGCAGCGCAAACCAGTTCGAGATCGCGGCGTCATAGGCAGCGGTGCGGGCATAGGCTTTGGCCGCGAGGCGGCGGCGCAGCGTCAGCGAGGTCGCGCCGTTGTTGGCGGCGAGCTCATCGAGCACGGCCTGATAGTCGGATGCTTCGACGACGACCGCGACGTCGTCATGGTTCTTGGCCGCAGCGCGGATCATCGCGGGACCGCCGATGTCGATGTTCTCGATGCAGTCTTCGTATCCGGCGCCTTTGTCGACGGTCGCCTCGAATGGATAGAGGTTGACCACCAGCAGATCGATCGGCGCGATGCCGTGGGCCTTCATCGCTTCCGCATGTTCCTTGTTGTCGCGGATCGCGAGCAAGCCACCATGCACCTTCGGGTGCAGCGTCTTGACCCGGCCATCCATCATCTCGGGGAAACCGGTGAGCTCTGAAACGTCCGAGACCTTCAGGCCCGCGGCCGCGATCGCCTTGGCGGTGCCGCCGGTGGAGACGAGATCGACGCCGTGGCCGGCCAGCGCGCGGGCGAATTCAATCAGGCCGGTTTTGTCGGAAACGGACAATAGAGCGCGGGTCACGCGGCGCGGGTGGTCGGTCATGGTAAGGATTCCTGGCTGGTAAGCCAGCCCGGTAGCACGGTTTTGCCGGTCATGAAACCGCAGCCGATGCCGGGATTCGGGAAAATGCGGGGGATATTGGTATGCCAATCCCGGCCGGTTTCTCCGTCATTGCGAGGAGCACTTGCGACGAAGCAATCCATCCATCCGCGTATGCCGCGCTATGGATTGCTCACATGGGGAATGTGTGTGTCAAGGACGTGCAGTCACCTTTTTGTTCGACTGCGGCCACCTCTTCGTCCCGACCTCGGGCTGTGCCGGATGGCGCGCGCAGATCAA
>Ga0307517_10000941_pt1 | contig 49560 bp, 59 predicted proteins | sample 23_EM_MG_FD_194515 | JGI IMG/M metagenome (GOLD analysis project Ga0307517, IMG submission 194515) | Populus trichocarpa ectomycorrhiza microbial communities from riparian zone in the Pacific Northwest, United States - 23_EM | ecosystem: Host-associated > Plants > Roots > Unclassified | place... | reverse complement strand
AACAAGTCAAAGGGACCACGGTTACAGGACCCGGCTCACTTGAAGATAAGACCGGTGCTACCTCCCGAAGCTCCATCGGCCACACCTCCGGCCCGTGTAAAGAGTTCGTTGACACCGGCAGCCGATACTGTACCGTTCGCCGGGGGTACAGGAACAGGGGCATTCGGAGCTTTTCCGCGATGTATTGCTGACTTGTCTGGGTCGAACAAGGCGAAGATGATCGATGACATTCCCGTGACCAGGAACTGAGGTATCACAACGCAGATATTATGTAATCCCTGCGCCGTGAAATGTCACATTGGCTCGTGGTATAGTGGGAGAACTTGATAGACAAACCAAGATTATCCCAGCCTTCGCACTAAGGTCGTGCGCACGATGCCGTGTCTGAGAGAGCCCGTTCATCTCAAATTGGACCAGTCGCTGCTCTTCATCTTCATCGTCGGCTTCACGATCATCACCTTCCATGTTAGCGAGCACGTAACCATTGTTGTCGACGCCCGAGCGAGCATCGGCAAGTCGAATAGTTTCATCCCCTTCATAGTTGTCCGCAGCGGATTCTGAGTGGATAGCTTCCCCGAGCTAAGCGATTGATAGTCGGTCAGATATGACAGCCGGACGAAGGGAACAGTCGGCCTACGAGCGAGAATGGAGCCCACTGGGTGACAGCCCATGCAACCCCGGTGAGAGATATGAGGACTGTGGCACCGGGAGTACTTGTGATGAAGCTAGAAGCAGGAATTTTGAGTTCACCGATGACGGAGCCACACAATAAGGGCGAACTCACAACGTGCTGAACATGCACAGAGAGAAGAGGGCGTGACTCAGCGCCCAAAGCATCGGAAGGCTGATCTGGAACTTGCGTGCAATTCGTTTCAACGCTCCACCTTCCTCTTGGAATAGGTCCCTGATTGTTCTACTCCTCACGTTTTGGGATACTAAGAATGGGAGAGTGAAGTTGGAGAATAGGCTGATGCATGCACTCCAGAAAAGTGCTCTGGTCCCGAGGCGGGTAGCTTCAGCATCCACCTCCTCCGACTCGAGGTCAACTGAATCTGCAAGACCGTATTTATATATATCCCCGACGTAGACGGTTGTGTAGAATAGCACTGGGAACCAGCCAATCCAGGCGCTTCGATCCGTCAGAACCTTAAGTTAGATCGAAAGTGAGTGTACTCACAAGAATTGGATCGTGAACTGAGGAGGGAACATTAGCGAAGTGGGCGAGCTCAACGGTTCCTGGAAAACGCACGATCGATTTGATAGTCTTGGGAAGGGTTAACGCATTTTCCCAGATGCTCCGCAACTCTGTCCGAAAACTCTTTTCCGAGCTTGTTGGATCCCTGGGTGAAGGATGAACTAGAGTCCGGTCGTTTGGTAAATGGGATTACTCACGGGTCGGTGAAAGGCTCCTCCTTAACACACCAAGCGGTTATAGCGTGCGTCGAAAGAAGGAAGAAGCTGGTGAAGATAACCAAAACCTCAAGTTGCGTTCCTCCTAACCATGGGAAGAGGTGCGGAAGGTCGATATTTCCCCTACAATTCACTGTTTAGTAGGCGAAACAGATGCGATATTAATGGGAACGAACACGAAAAAACCCGAAACACTGCCAATACCAAGCATAGTAGCGGCCCACGCATTGCCGGCGGGTTGCAATCCAGTTGGCAACACGTCAACGACCAAGGCTCGGTCAACGGCTTGGACTGTGTATTAGCAGGGGGAAGGTTCAGCTGATGAAACACGCCAGGAGTCCACACGACGCGTACCTGCGTTTATTGAGAAGTCCATGAAGTAGATGGCGAATATGGCAAACCATATTGACAGAGCCCTGTACTGCATGCGCAATGAGAATACTATCTCCGACTGCATGTACACCTGAGGTATATACCAGCCTGGATCCCTCCTCGGAGAATATGCCCGCGACTGGGCGCGTGAAACCGAACAGGACGGTTGCGACTGCAGTTATAACTGCGCCGCCGATCATGAATGGCCGCCGCCTTCCGAGCCTTGACTTTGAGTTGTCAGCGAGCACACCTGTGTTGCACGATTTGAGTACGAGGGTGGTCGAACAACGGGGTTGCCGACTATACCAACGAGGGGCTGAACGATGAGACCGGATAACGGCCCCGCGATGAACACGATGGCCATGAGGGATTTTGATAGCCCCAAAGATAGAAGATACGGCGAGGCTGACATGCCTCGGGTGAATACGTTGCATGGAACTCGAGTTCGCTTGGGGGCGCACCATATGACATCTCTACGGACCACAGTGCCTGGAGACCCATGAAACCGAGGGTCAATGCGGGGAGTTTGATCCACTTTGGACCGAGAATGGGGGTGTCCTCGAGCGAGGCCGCGCCAGTATCATGACCAGAGTCTAGCGGAATGAAGGATGGGCCGGTCATGCCCGTTGTTGGGATACGATGAGGTGGGGGAGGTGGGGCGTGGGAATGGGAAATGCCGAAGATAATCAGAGATCAAAATTGGTCCGCCCAGAAAATTTTGTAACCCTCATCTTCCCCTCCATCCACCACTCTCTCTCCTCACAAAAGGTATGTTTCCCTTCTTCTTCTCTCGATGCCCATCGTGTCCTTTTTCCTCCGAGGTATTCCGATGTTCGTCCTCGACGGCGAATTTGCGGCTGGATCGTGCTCGAGATACACTGTTTTTCACCGTTATCAATGATGGATACTGACATTCTTTCGCTGTTTTTCCCCAGCCATCCACCATGGGTAAGGAAAAGTTTCACATTAACGTCGTCGGTGAGTACACCTCTCTTGTCATTTTTTGGCATCTATTTGATCTCGCTCATAGTCATTGGTCACGTCGACTCCGGAAAATCGACCACCACCGGTCACTTGATCTACAAGTGCGGTGGTATCGACAAGCGTACCATCGAGAAATTCGAGAAGGAAGCCGCTGAACTCGGAAAGGGTTCCTTCAAGTACGGTTAGTGCAATCTCAGCATCTTGTTGATGAGACCTCGAGACTGAGGCCTTTCTTCCTATTTTAGCCTGGGTCTTGGACAAGCTCAAGGCTGAGCGTGAGCGTGGTATCACCATCGACATCGCCCTTTGGAAGTTTGAGACTCCAAAGTACATGGTCACCGTAAGATTTTCTTCCTGCTTTGACCAGGGACTGGGAGATGAATATGACAACCCCTCAAGGTCATTGATGCCCCTGGACACCGTGACTTCATCAAAAACATGATCACCGGTACCTCCCAGGCCGACTGTGCTATCCTCATTATCGCCGCCGGTACTGGTGAGTTCGAGGCCGGTATCTCCAAGGACGGCCAGACCAGAGAGCATGCGTTGCTTGCTTTCACCCTCGGTGTCAAGCAGCTCATCGTCGCTGTCAACAAGATGGACACCACCAAGGTATGCTGTTCCACACAAACCGCTATCGAATTGGAACTGACGCCGTTCTACAGTGGAGCGAGGAGCGTTTCAACGAAATCATTAAGGAAACCTCCAACTTCATTAAGAAGGTTGGATACAACCCCAAGGCCGTTGCCTTTGTCCCCATCTCCGGATGGCACGGGGACAACATGTTGGAGGAGTCCCCCAAGTGTGTTATTGTCCATTATCCAAGAGTGATTCTTTTATTTACGCGTTATGCCTAGCATGACATGGTACAAGGGCTGGACCAGGGAGACCAAGGCCGGCGCCGTCAAGGGCAAGACCCTCTTGGACGCTATCGATGCCATCGAGCCCCCCACCCGTCCTTCCGACAAACCTCTTCGTCTCCCTCTCCAGGATGTGTACAAAATCGGTGGTATTGGAACGGTGCCTGTCGGTCGTGTCGAGACTGGTGTCATCAAGGCCGGTATGGTCGTCAACTTCGCCCCATCCAACGTTACCACTGAAGTCAAATCGGTCGAAATGCACCACGAGCAACTCGAGTCGGGCCAGCCCGGTGATAACGTCGGATTTAACGTCAAGAACGTTTCTGTCAAGGATATCCGCCGTGGAAACGTTGCCTCTGACTCTAAGAACGACCCCGCCAAGGAGGCTGCTTCCTTCAACGCTCAGGTCATCATCCTCAACCACCCCGGCCAAATCGGTCCCGGTTATGCCCCTGTTTTGGATTGCCACACCGCCCACATTGCTTGCAAGTTCGCCGAGTTGATCGAGAAGATTGACAGGCGAAGTGGAAAAGTTCTTGAGCAATCGCCCAAGTTCGTTAAGTCTGGTGATGCCTGCATTGCCAAGCTTGTGCCCAGCAAACCAATGTGTGTCGAGACCTACAACGAATACCCTCCTCTTGGTCGTTTCGCCGTCCGTGATATGAGGCAAACCGTTGCTGTTGGTGTCATCAAGTCGGTCGAGAAGACCGAGAAGGGTGGCAAGATCACCAAGGCTGCTGAGAAGGCCGCAAAGAAGAAGTAACGGTGTACATCTGCAATTTGTGTTTATTTCTGCTGTTGTTCATCCATCCTTCTATCATCTGTACTGGTCATTCTCGCTTCATACATGTTGTACGCTTGTTGTATCGCAATACCACTCGTCGTTGGCGGCTAGCCATGTTTTTTGCCGCGTCATCACACGGTTGCCTGACCTTGTGATTCCCTCAGCTTTCCCAGTGACAGACGCGCATACACGAGTCAAGATGACCAATCGTGGGAAATTTGGAATCCTTATGAGCGTCCGCCTCGTTTTCTCCGCTGCCACACCTTGACTTTAGTCATGGATACCTTTGACAACTTCCAGTTCGACTCTGCATCGTCGTACGGTGGAATTGGCGTCGTAGATGACACGTCTTCAGTCTACACTACAGATGCCGACGCCAGCAGCCAATCTTCCCGGGTCCCAATCGAGTCTCTGGAAAACCTTTCGCTCATCGACGATAACACCAGCGATCGTGTCGTGTATACTGGAGTTATAGATGAGCAACCCCCTCTTGCCGGCCGAGGTCCAACGGAACACGTGTTTGACGAAGATTTTGATGGTGTGCTGGATGAATTGGCAGATGATGGTCAGGTAGAGCTTCCGCCGCATGCCTGCAGGTGAGTTGGGCTGTCTGGTCGGCTCGGTGATCGTAGCTGAACTGCTCTATTAGCTACTGTGGCATTCATTCTCCGGCGTCCGTTGTTCAATGTTTGGTCTGCAACAAGTGGTTCTGCAACTCTCGCGGCAACACCTCGGCCTCACACATCGTGAACCATTTAGTGCGCGCCAAGCACAAGGAGGTGATCCTCCACAAGGAGAGCCCACTTGGGGAGACCGTACCTGAGTGTTACAACTGTGGCAACAAGAACATGTTCATGCTTGGGTTCATTCCTGCGAAAAGTGATACCGTTGTAGTTTTGTTGTGTCGGTGCGGATCATCCAATATGTGATTCTGGGGAGCTGGGGACTGATGTTCTCCTTAGGCAACCTTGCGCAGCGATTTCCAAGGATATCTCATGGAACGTGAGCCTCTGGGCTCCTCTCATTGACGATCGATCATTTCTGTCTTGGTTCGTCAAACCTCCCAGCGAGAATGAACAACTCCGATCGCGACAAATCTCGTTCCAGCAGATCAATCGCCTCGAAGATCTATGGCGTGATAACGCTAATGCCACGCTCGAGGATCTGGAGAAACCTGGTGTAGATGACGAGCCCCAGCCGGTCTTGCTGCGTTATGAAGATGCATACCAATATCAAAACATCATCGGACCTTTGGTCAAAATCGAAGCCGACTATGACAAGCGCCTCAAGGAATCTCAGACTCAGACGGATATCAGCGTTAGGTGGGACCTAGGCCTGAACCAGAAGAGGATCGCGTGGTTCGTGTTGCCGAAGTTGGAGAGTGGGGATGTCAGGCTTGCGGTTGGGGATGAGTTGAGGTTGAAATACGCAGGGGAGCTGCACAAGAATTGGGAAGGAGCAGGTCATGTCATCAAGATCCCTAACAGTGCGTGTCTTATCACAATTCCACCGGTTTCAATGAGCTGACCGACTCCCTCGTAGATGTATCCGATGAAATTGCTCTCGAGCTGCGGAAGAGCGAAGGAGTGCCAACGGAGATCACTCACAACTTTATCGTTGACTTCGTGTGGAAATCTACGAGTTTCGATCGTATGCAACTGGCCATGAAGACATTTGCCGTTGATGAGAAGAGCGTTAGTGCATACATTGTAAGTCTTGCTGGAAAGTTCGCTGTGAATGGGGGGTTGACCGACTCTTCCAAGTACCACAAATTACTTGGCCACGAAGTTGAACCACAGTCGTTGAAGACCCAGATGCCGAAACGATTTTCGGCCCCCGGACTCCCAGAACTTAACCACTCGCAGATGTACGCCGTGAAGAGTATCCTTCAGAAACCGATCAGCCTCATCCAGGGTCCGCCGGGGACTGGGAAGACCGTCACCTCAGCTTCCATCGTTTACCATCTGGCGAAGATGAACCCTGGACCCGTTTTGGTCTGCGCACCGTCGAACGTCGCGGTGGACCAACTCACCGAAAAGATCCATGCTACTGGACTGAAAGTCGTCCGGATCACCGCCAAGTCTAGAGAGGCCCTTGATTCGTCCATTTCGTTCTTGACCCTCCATCAGCAAGTGGCCAAGAACACTTCGCACGTGGAGTTACAGAAGCTCATTCAACTGAAGAACGAGCAGGGAGAGTTGAGCTCCAACGACGAGAGGAAGTATAAGACGTTGATCAAGCAGTGTGAGAGGGAGATCCTCAATGCCGCCGATGTCATTTGCTGCACTTGTGTTGGTGCGGGAGACCCCAGGTTGGCAAAGTTGAAGTTTAGGACGGTTCTTATCGACGAAGCTACTCAAGCCACCGAGCCAGGTTCGGGATACCTCTCTCCTTAAAGCTCTGACTCACCGAATATTTTGCAGAATGTATGATTCCCTTGGTGTTCGGATGTCGACAGGTAGTCCTCGTCGGTGATCACCAACAACTGGGCCCCGTTATCATGAATAAGAAAGCCGCACGGGCGGGTCTCACCCAGTCGCTCTTCGAGCGTCTCGTCGTCTTAGGAAATCGTCCGATCCGACTTCAGGTCCAGTACCGAATGCATCCCTGCCTCTCTGGGTTCCCATCCAATATGTTCTACGAGGGAACGTTGCAGAACGGTGTCACTGCGCCAGAGAGATTGCGGAGGAACGTGGATTTCCCTTGGCCAGTGCCGGACACGCCGATGTTCTTCTACCAGAACTTGGGTCAGGAGGAGATCTCCTCAAGTGGAACGTCGTTCTTGAATAGGTAATATTTTCGTCAAGATCATGCACCGGGTACTGAAAGGATATGCAGGACCGAAGCTTCCAACGTGGAGAAGATCGTCACAAAGTTCTTCAAATCTGGTGTGGTCCCGAATCAGATTGGAATCGTCACTCCATACGAAGGCCAGAGGTCTTACATCGTCAGCCACATGCAGTTCAGCGGCTCTCTAAGGAAGGATCTATACAAGGACATCGAAGTGGCGAGCGTCGACGCGTTCCAAGGACGAGAGAAGGACTACATCATCTTGAGTTGCGTTAGGAGCAACGAGCATCAGGGAATTGGCTTCTTGAATGACCCCAGGCGGTTGAACGTTGCTCTTACGAGGGCAAAGTACGGTGCTGTCATTCTTGGGAATCCGAAGGTTTTGAGCAAGGTTCGCGATCCCATCTTGTGTCCTCCCCGTCATCTTTCGTTCCTTACATTGATCCTAGCATCCGTTGTGGCACTATCTCTTAACTCACTACAAAGAAAAGTCCTGCCTCGTGGAAGGACCACTTAACAACCTCCAGGCGAGCATGATCCAGTTCAGCAAACCTAAACGGTCCTTGTCCAAGGCTATGGACCAGTTCCGACGTCACGAAACTAGTGCAAGGGACTACATGCCCGGCGTTAGCGATGATCGTGAGTTGGCTCCGTTGTACACTTACTTCATTCCTTCCTCTTATGTCCGTATTTCTCAGCCCGCAGATCAGGCACTCCAAGTCGGTTTGACCAGAGCTTCTATCGAACGCATGATGCTCTTGGGTACATTCCGTCTGATGTCCAATCACTGCGCTCGCAAGCTACCTACTCTTCGGGGTTACCGATGTTCGCTGCGAACGGCCCATTCGGAGTAGGAATGCAACGGGGTCCCGCTGCCAAACGTGGCCCGTATGGGAGTTACGCCAGTTCCATCATCTCCCAGGAAGGACCCGTTGGAACCGACAGTTCGAGCGTTGTCGGAAGCTCAGCCGGCACATCCGACCGCCGTTCAACCAACATGGCATACTCCCAATCTGATAGATTGCGGAGGCGGACATCGTTCTCCTCTATCGCTGGCACCTCCGACATGGGAAGCCTGTCGCAGTACGATTACAAGGGACAGGATGACATCTCTGATTTGGATGACGTGAAGTCTCAGTATACGGGAACCCAGGCTGGAGTCACAGTCTTCTAAACCCTACGGCGTTGATGTCCCGCGTCATGGAACAGGGTAATAGAGCTCGCCGGAACGCACCCCCCTCCCGAAGGGAAATGGCTGGTTTGGACCACAGGACGTGACCGACGCGACCCACCCCATGTCGCGTCGATGGTTGGACGCCCCCATCGCTATTCCCTTCCTCGATAGCGCCGGGGGCGCTTTCGAACCTTCTTTCTTGTTACCACTTAGACACTGTTCGCTTTGTGTGTGTGGTAGTTCTACAACGATTACAGAGGCATGGTTTAAATGTGTGACAGCCCGTGTGACGCACCGTGTTTCGCGTCCGACTCCGAGCCCCGCGATTTCGATCAAAGCTGTCGGATCCGTCGACTTTGGCGAGTGGCTCCTTGAGGGTTTACCAACAACGCCTTTCTGCGTTCCCTGCACACCACACGTGTCCCTCCCTTTACCCAGTTGTTGGTTCTGTTCCGTTCTGAGCAAACGGCGCAAGGTGAGATCACATCCTTCGACCTTTACAGCTGGCTGAGGTTGCGGTCTCCCCTTGGTCATCGCTCCATCTTGAAGCACCGTTCGGTCTGTGTAATTAGAACTCGGCTACCCCCTACTTTCGATGTCGCTTCGAAAGGCCGCAGCGATTGCCAGAGCTGCTACGAAGTCTCAGCTCTCATCAGACGAGGACGGGGGAAGCGATGGTTGGGATGGGGGTGAGAGTTCGAAGCCGAAGATGAAGGCGAGGACAAGGGGGCGGACATCTGGAAATGTTGGCGGGCAGAAGAAGAGAGGTCGTCCTCGGTCCCTCACCGTTGGTACATCCAGCACGAGACCCGACTCACCTCAACCAACCCCGAAGGCACGGAAATCGCTCGATTCCCCCAGGAAGGTTAAAGGAACTAGGCGACCCAAAACATCGACCACTCCCGGATTAGGCTCTGACTTGAGCGAGTTGTCTTCACTCGAGGATCCCGCTTCTCCTACACACCAAACATCCCCCACACCTTCTCGGTCGATCCCTGAGCGGGTCAGCGGCCCACCACCCAGCGCTGGACGGAGCCTCTTGAAACACAAACCGCTATCTTCCTCGATGCCCTCCCGCTCCCTGATCTCATCCGCCTCTTTTACACTTGGCGCTCCTCCAAAGACGCCGGCTGATACCTCTAGGGTGAGGAACATCCTCAGTGGAGTGTTGGGTTCGGGCAAATCTGTTTTGGGTCGGACAATATCCTCGCCGAATATCTCCTTTTCTCTACCTACCATCTCTTTCTCTCAGGAAACCTGGGATAAGGGCAAACTTGGCTCATGCGTTTGGGTCTTGGTTGACCGATCTGGACATTCCCTGGAGAAACGAGGTGAAGGGGAGGCATATTGGTGGCCAGCTGAGGTGATTTCATCCACGTTCAACGATATTTTCTCCCTGAGCGAGGCATCCGTGTAGGTTATATCCCAGCGCGGAGCGATCCCTATCGATGTCAAATTCTTCGGACGCATATCTGACACTGCCCCACCCAAATGCAGCCTATGGACCCCATCTGGCGATGTTATATGGCCAATGCTTCTTCCCTCTGGCGGAATGCGTTTCACCTCGACGAACTATACCCTCACAGCTGACAGCTCCGTAGACCTCGACTTCTCTGCTCCTGCAAAACGGCCGCGGACTGATTTGGATGACCGATGGAAGGTTGCTACGGATGAGATGATCCGTACGGACGCTGAGAGGAACGATGGATTTGCGCCTCGACTAACGTCTCTCCAGTCTGGAATGACCTACGAAAGGCTCAGGGAACCCGACGAGATTACTACTGACGACGACCTCTCGGATGAAGAGGCGACAGAGACCCATCACCATCTCACATCTTTCGTTGATCCCGGACCTGATCCTATGCTTAACATCCCTGGAGAGAGGGTCTTCGCTCGGATCAACAATTCGCGGACAGAGCACTGGCCGGCCATCATCACGGGCTATGTTCCTTCTACAACCCCCGGGCGACAGGGGAAATACACCACTGTGTTCTTTGACAAGGTGAAAAAGAACGTTGACAGGGCACTATTTTTTACCTCACTTGATGATGGTTTCTCTACATGCAAGGTGACTTCTTTCGAAACTCGGGGTATTATCACTGTTCATGACCGATTGTGTGCTAGCTAGGGGAGATACGTTACTGTGCACCGGTTGACGATGGGCGAGACGAGTCAGATGATGAGGAGATGGAGGATTTGGATCGACCCCCTTCGCCCGTCCCTTCGATATCCCTCCGCGATCGCGACGAATTCTGCGGTCTGGATCTTCACCAACAGCTTGGGTACACTAAAGAAGTCCTCCAGGCCGTTTTAAACGATTCATACCCACCTGTGCAGTCGCAGCATGAAAGGTTCATGAAGGGTGGGAAGGAGCGTGCGACACTCGACAAAGATGCGAGCCTCAAGGGGGTGATGACCTCCAGAGAGGTGTCCGAGCTGACCAAACTACTGATCAGATGGGTGTTGAGGGACTCAGTCAAAGCCGAACAGGTGATCGAGGACTGTGAGGTTTGTGTGTTCTCTCTTTTTTTTCTGCATTGGACTCGGTGACTTAGGACGGTGTTAGGTTGCTACGGAACCTGATGTGACCATAGAGCCTGACCTCCCCTTGGAACCACCTCCTTCGTCGTTTGCTGGCTCGGTGGGTTTGGCCCGAGATTCCGAGGTGCACCAGTCGTTTTGTCTTCCCTTGGGCATGCTTACCAAAAAGTCGCAGGAGCCAGAGGAAATTTATCCACGAAGCGCCTCAGCCGCTCGTCCTTCACCTCTAAGGGGGTGTCCGGCCTATGAAAACCTCGCAGTGCGCGAAAAGCTTGATGTGAGTCTGTAATTCCCCCAAGAATTCGCTGACGGCACTGATTGATCGCTCCGATGGGACAGTATTGTACGAATATTCTCGTGCCCGAAGCCATCTTGCAGATATTACTTTGGAGAAATGGTGACAGGAGTTCGACAGCAATTTGCTCGGTCGACGAGGAACAACGGTTGCACCAAATCGGGTTGGTCCTCGTACAACAAAGTTCTGACTGGATCGGCGACCTCCTCCGTCAAAGAGATGTGCTCGGTGGAAGGGGGAGGTTCAAGGTGGACAAAGGAGGGAACGAGAGGCTGAAACCTACTTCAACTGGCGACGGTGGGACGAGGTCGAGACCAAAGTTACGATGATATCGAACGACTATATATTTCTGTCCTGGGCTCCTCTGGTACCATCGACGCATTCATTTTCACAATGTAATGTACATACATAATTTCTTCATAAAAAACTTCGTGCTCGGTACACAGCGCTCAATTACAACCGCGCCAGCGGACAGAATCAGTGCTCGATCTCAACCTTGTTCGCAACGACGCGCGCCTGTTTTAAAGTCCCCCGGTAACTCCCGGTAGCACCCGCTCGATGCAGCTTCCAACCGATATCGATGATTGTTTAACGTTTAACGTTTATCATCATCTCCTTTCAGTGACCGGGTGCGATGTGGTTATCAAATGGTCAGGACAACTCGCCGGGGTGGGGCTTGGGGAAGGACTATATAGTAGCGATGTGAACGAGCATCTAATCTCTTTTTACAACAAGTGAGTTTCTCGTTGGTTGCCTCGAGCTCACCATCTCTTCTGACTCCTAATCACACAAGGTCGCCGACCCGATCCAACGATGGAAAGGTTTACACGCGCGAAGGAAAGCATTCGAAATATATGGCAAGGGTACATCCGCACGTTCCACGAGAGATGACAAGCAGCTGAAGTAAATACCTTACAAAGGGCACTCAGGCGTCCTCTGGAAGACGCCGTGTGGGGAGTCCCTGGAGGATTTCTAGAGCTGGGTGATTGGAACGTAAGCAGCTGGGGCGTGGCACCAGGATCGAAGAGTAGCACTCACCATTCAGGACGACCTGATGCTGGCGCGGCCCATGCTTCGCATAGGTTGGCCAAGGGACGTAGCGGCTCAGCTCCTCCAACAAGGCGTGCACCTTGTCCCTCTTCGCTTTTTCCCGCTTCGCTCGCTCGGATCTTTCTTTGGCGGGAGGCGGACGTCGCTCGACTTTGGGGTTGGCCAAGATTTGCTCGGCGTGGATCGGCGGTGGGCCAGCGAGCGCGATCTCGAGAAATGTAGCTGTTGTGGGTCAAGGTATTGAGTTTCGATCTTCAGTGTGAAAATCCCCTGACGTGGCGTACCGCGCAGGGCCCCGACTTCCGTGATCGACGACCTATTGCTGGACTTGTACCCCCAGGTTTCCACCAACTCGTGCTTCAGGTCTTCCATTGCCGCTCGAAGCAGTATGCGGGATTTACGGGAATGCATTTTCCGCTTGGGGGGCTAACGCCGGAAGAAACGCACAATTAGCTGAAGGACGCGCGGACAGTAAAAGAAACTTACTGTATCCTGGTCTTCTTCTGTAATTGATGTCGTCTCTTCGGCGTCCGCCTCTGTGGCTTGGTCGAGGGCTGGTGGGGTCGACAGCGATTGACTTGATGGCCCTGCTTCGCTTTCGTGCACTGCGGGCGCGCTAGCCCTGGGGTAAGGGGTGTACCGACCCGCTCTTCCGGTGTGCTTCTTGCACGGACCAGGCTCCTGTCCCAGTGCGCCCGCCAGGCTCGAGCTAGATGGGTCAAAGCTCTGTGGTGCAACGTCGGCGACGGTATTGATTGCGGCGTCGATCAGGGTGCTCACCATGTTCAAACCCTCCAACAATGACCCCGGATAAAGCTGCGTCTGCGGTTGGGTTTCTGGTGTGGCTGTAGATACGGGTGAGTGTCACTTGGTAAGCTTGTCAGTTCAAGAAATTACCAACCGATGTTGTGCATTGACGAAGGGTATATGGGTGCCGCTCGGACACCGATCAACTCCATCTTGTCAACACACCAAAAAGATCCCGCCGTAGATGTTGGTATCTGGTTGTCTATGGTATTTTGGTGCGTTACCGTACCTGTCGTTCGGTAACGCGATCAGCCCAAAGGATCCTCGCTTATGATCACCCGTGGACACACCCACCATCAGTAAGTGCTAGGCAACGTGTGTCTAGGCTCACGCGCTCGTTGGCGAGGTAAATATTTGTGTTTGTGAAGTCCGATCGGGCGTTAACATCCACGGTATTATAGGCCATATTGTCGAAGTTGAAGAAGTTGTCCATGGCGATAGCGTTCTCAGATGGTACGGAGAATTTGGAAGGGGAGGAGTTCAGGTGAGTGGCGAATGACGTTCTCTCCCCCATCCCCCAATGCTTTTTAACAGGTTTCCCTAGCGATGTGGCTCACGGGACGCCCTTTCTCCTTTCAAGCCCACCTGCCAAAACTAATCCCGAGCCGAACCCCTGGCGACGTACTATTCGCTGCACCTTGATCCTCTTGCTTTGTGGACAACAAAGGAGGACCCCACGCGGGCTGTATGGGGCCACGGGGATTTGACTGAAACGGCTTCGAAATTGATTTAGGGTGGTCAGGTTGTTAGCCGTGCGTACCATGGTCCATCAGGTTTGTGAACTGCGCTTCATTTCGGGGATCGGCACAGGCGAGCCCCCCCCACAAGCGCGACGGAAAGTGAGACTGACATCACATCCGTGGCCTATTATCACAGGCCACGCATCACCCTCAGTTACCACCCCCAAAACACCGTGTCGCCCATTCGATGCGACTTTGATAACGGGGCCACCGCTGTCGACCGTGGCCATGGCCCTCAGCACTCTGGATTAGGTTCGTCTCTGGAAGCTTTCCGTAATTACTTAGTAGGCGTGTTAACATGGTCTGCAGAGGTTTTGCCATCCTTAGCGCTCCTGGCCGTCTGCGAAATCGACTCTGAAGAACCTTCGAGACTATGACTGGTGGACCATGCACGGCTTTAGTTCGCGCCTCAGGATTCCAGGAGCTCTATCGGTGGCTGCATCAAGCCACTAGAATGCTTTATCACAGTAGATTGGTCCGACAACGTTAATGAGGCAATTATTTATGGTCGGTTGTGTTGCGAGGTCACCCTGATTGCGACACTACTTGCGTCCAAGTCCAAAATCCTCCGAACTCGGGTTTTTCCCTCCCGTCATCCGCCATGACCTACCAATCACGTCTGCCCTCCACGACCCGACCGGCTTAAATCTCCGAGCCACACTTTCGCACAGTTTCTCATCCCATATCAACCCTTGGAACGTTCATATTTTACCGTGGAGCCTGCGCACCCAATACGTTATCTGCGATCGAATCGTCCGCTCGTCGCGAATTTGAATCGGTTCCGGCTCGACAGAGGGGTAAGTAACATTCAGGACAGAAGACAGATATCAGTCCCATTTAAATACTGTTGCCCATGAGCGGGAATGAGGGAAGTGGGCACTATCTGTGGAACTACGCCAAGACCCTAAATTTCAACACAGTCGTCCAGCCAGCGATCGCGCCCCCACTAGGAGTCAGTCAGCGCATACCCAGTTCCTGCATCGAAATCAAACTCACCTTCTGTTCTAACTTGTTAGGAAAATCAACCTCGAGCACTTCGACCAAAGGGCGAATGATTCCGACAATCTTGTATATCCACCGCCCCCTCATCTTGAGGTGCCTGAGCTTGAACCCGGCGCTTCCACGATACGAAAGGGAGATGAGCAGTGGCTTCACCCGTTCGGTACCGGTGTTCACGTTGCAGACGATAGACTCCAGTCTTGGGCATAAGACAACCTGGTCGTCGTCTTCTGCGGGTGACAGTGCGTCCCAAAGCGACTTGGACATGGGCTCCCCGCGGAGCTCCGTGTATTCGATCGATCGCACTTCGGGGTGCGACCTGAAAAATTCCTTCCACTCCTGTACGTTCAATTTTGCCAACTCGAGCTTGATGGTGGTTACGGATGGTGGGACCAATAGGATACAGGACGCAGTGACGTTGTGACTGGCCTCAGCATCATAAGCGTTAAAATCAAATTGGACTTTGAGGCTACCGATGCTGAATTTCAGAGAAGGGTTCTCCTCGTAGAGACAGGGTCTCCCAAGTTCAAACACCGGAGGGTCCGAGAAGAGTCTCCCCGGGAGACGATCATCCGGGAAGAAATGATCGAGAGAACGCACGATATCCCAGTCGGAAACACGTGAATGAATATCGAGGGAAGCGAGAGCAGGGATGTCCAAGTGCGCCAGAGTATACCCAACGACCTTGGGATCATTGTCCAGCTTGAGGAAAGTTAGGACCGGAAGGCGTACGACGTGTTTGGGGGGAAGTTGGTAACCGTTCGCGGGAATTGTTTGCCTAATTTGCACCAACGACAAACGCTCCAACTGCGGGGAGGCGTGGAGGATCCTGAGTAGCTCATCCTCCGTCATTGACACGGTGACATCGCTGAAGCCGAGGTGTAATTCTCTTAGGCCAATGAAAAGGTCGATGACCAGGGCATTATGGCGTTATGAAGATCGAGTACTCGCAGCTGCATGTTCGTAGGCGTAGGAAGTTGCAAGGCTACCGGGTCCGACACGACATTGTCACGTATACCCGGGACTACATGAAACTCCAGACGATCGAGGCAAGGGAGGGATGTTTTGAAGATCCAGGAGAAATGAGGGAGGCTAGAAGTAGATCCGTAGAACACCAGCGTACGGAGTCTACAGTCTTGAAGTACCCATTGATCCCTCCAACGGATCAACACACTCTCCCTTTTGATGGTATCCCGTTTGTCCCAGGGATTGAACCGAGCGACCATGGCCCGAGGGTTCCCTTGCGACCTCATCAGCGCAACCTCCGCTTCCCGTCCAAGCGATACATCCACCTTCCACCACAGGGCGGTCGTGTCGGACATGATCCTGCGTATACGATAACAGGTGGTGAATATCGGTCGCCAAACGGGGTAGGACCCCATATCTTCCATGACGAACGATAGTATGTGGATGGTGATCTCAGTAGGGAGTCGTAGAAGCGGGGAACGATGTTGGTTTTTAACGCGGAAAAGTTGCTTCAGGTGGACGAGCACGGTTGTGACCTCTGCCTCGGCCTTCTTCAATGTCGCATCGTCAGCGATCTTGACGGAAAAGGGCCCCATGAACTGACGAAGAGTTTAGATATACGACAACTCGGATTGTAAAAGGAAGTAGCGGACGTGTGGTGAGGAGCGTTGGTGATGGGGGTAGGCGGTGGTTGCCGGCTTGTATACTGGTGGGGTCGGTGTGACAAAGTATCGCCAAATCAGAAGAATTACTTAGCAAAACCTGCAATCAGAACACCGATCGCGCGACAACAAGTTCCTTGAGACCCGCCCAAAGTTTCCCACACTCGCTCGTCATCCTTGCTGGACTAAAACCGCGCCTTGTCCTTTATTGATTGCAAGTTTCATTTATTTGACATTCCTCTCCCCCTCAAACAACCAAACATCAGAGGAAGCGTGTGGGAAAACCAGAAAACAAACCCAACAATTAGGTTCGTCCCGATACCAAATCCGTACGTTATAAACTACTCACAAAAAGAGGACAAACGCAAACACAAAAACTAGCTGGAAGAGAAAACGTAACGTCACTGGGAAAGAGAGAAATAGATTCTATGGAGGAATGGCGTAACGTGGGGTCGGGTCGTGAGAAGAAGAAAGAACCAAGAGGACAAATTCGGGGGAATCCTTTGAATACGTAGTTTAGTGAATGTAACAATAGTCTGAATGCAAGAAGGAAAATGAAGTTACTGTATTAAAGAAACGCCGAGCGCCGGAAGAATGCTTATGTCCAATGAGGGTGCGGAATAAGGGAGGAAGGGTGCGGAAAGGGCGAAAGGGTTCTGTCGTTACTGTTATAAAGCATAAAAAGCGGAGGATTTTATCTTCGCAAACCAATGCAGTGGTGGTGGGGTAGTGGATATTGCGATGAGGGAAACCGTCAAGCCATCGGCGTGCCACGAATGAAAGGATGACTGGGAGGCTGGGTGGTGGATGTGCGGGTGGGTTTTGATGGTGATGGAAAGAAGGGTATCGTTTTGAAGGATGTGCAGCAAGCTGATGACATTGGAGGAGGGAAGTTGAAGGTAAAGGGAACAAAGCAAGCCAAGCGAACAAATCGGCATCAAGGAAGCGACCACGAAACAGGGAGGGAATGGAGGAAGAAGGGTCGCACGGCCACAAAACGTGATCCTCGCACCCGACGGTGGAAGAAAACCATGGATCTGATGCAGCGTCCATCATAGTGATGGGGGTCGTCCCTCCCCGTCTGGCGGGGGAGTTCCTGGAAGAGAGTGAGTCGACAGCACGGGCGAAGGCGGTTGGGAATGCCACGGCGATCCGTATGGTGGGTCCAAATACCGACTCGTGTCTTTTATGTCTCCGAAACGTCCGGGGCCCAAATAATCGCTACCCAGTTTCTCTCCCAGCACGCTGGCGGCGATCTTAGGACTACCAGCAGGAGTCCCATTGAACGGAGTCGACGACTTGCTCGGGATAGAAATCGTAATGGTTTCCTTTCCAGGCGGTTGATTGTACATCCACGTGGCCGCCAAGACAGTTGTGCTGCCAACCAGAAATGACGGCGTCAATTTGAAATCGAACAGCGCCACCGACGCGAGGAATGACAAAATGATGGCAAGGCTTGTGGCAAAGCCTTTGAGGATGTTATCCGAGTATTTGATAACCACGGCCGTGATCAATCCTCCGAAGGTCTGGATGGCAACGGTTCCCCAAGCCCATCCGCCGAAATTCTTCACCAAGTCTCTGAGGAAGCCTTGAGAGTTTCGGTGGTCGGAGAAGACGACGGGGAGCAAGGCGGGAACCAGGGAAAATAGAGAAAGTTGGACGTTCCTAACCCAGAGGTCGGCCTTGGAGCCCTTGAGAACCATCTCGAAATAGACACCTGCGAGCCCGGACGTGAAACAAGCAGCCGTGACGGCGCCCAAGCCTTTGAGCGGGCTCATGATGTGGATATGCACCGGTGCAGCATCATGGGCACTGCCAACGAGGGCGTTGACCGACTTGTGTGGAGTGCTGCTCGCCGAGGTGGACTGAATTTGAACGATTCCGACTCCGAGAGCAAGGAAACAAAGGGCGACCCATTTCGTGGGCGAAAGGGACTTGCGCAAGAGGACAACGGAGAAGGCGGCTGTCGTGAGGATCTTCATCTGGTAGGTGACCTGGAATGTAGCAACAGGGAGGTTGCTTATGGCGACGAATTGGAGGGAGTTCTGGATGACGTAGAGAACTGCCGGGATAGAGAGTTTCCATGAGTCGGCGGAGAAGATCTCGTGACAAACATGTCGCGTTGAAGAGAACAACGACTTGTGGTAAGGTGATTCCTGGGAGTTGAAGACCCGGACGACGGCAACAGAGAACGATATGAGCCCCTTGAGAATCTCGTTCAGCAGGACGGCCGAAGCGGGGGAGTAAGATTGCGAAGGGGGTGTCGACACTCGCGAATAGTGCATCACGATGGACAGCGCAGCATTTTGCACGGCCAAGGTAACCAGCCTGAGGGGCGGGAAACGCGTCAGAAGGGGTGAAGAGGGGTGGAGGGCGCAAAGAGCGAAAATTTCCCAGATGTATGCGGACTTACGAGATGTACTTGAGAGGCATGCCAAACAGTGTTGGTCCCTCTACGTTCATTGAGGTTGGGAGGGGAAGGGACTGGGACATGGCCCTCTTGTCTCGTCGACTGGATATCGTTCCATTGAGGTTTGAACGGTGATACATGGCGAATACGGTTCCGTGGCGCGGTTGGTCAAGCGTACGCGAGTTTGGAGGACGATGAAAAGACCGAAAAAATATTAAGCGGAGAGACCCAAGGTGAGACGGAAGGTCTGTTGGGAGCGGTAGACGTTGGCAGCAGAGGTCGCGCTGTCGGTGTCTTCGTCGTCTTCTTTGTCGTCGTCGTCGTCGTCGCCCGGGCTGTCCTCGCTGGGGGGAAGTGGGCTGAGGTTGAGAATCGTCGAGCGACAAGGAATTTCCCCGAACGGAAATCACGCCTGGCTTCCGGCTTACCGGCCAGAAATTAGCCTAATCGGGGTTCACGGGCACTGCGCAGGCCAAGCCGAGTTCCCGTTGAGGGCCAATTTCGTCATCCCAACCCACACGTTCGTCATTCCAAAAATACTAAAAATTACGGACAAAAATTCTACGCGAATGAGGTGCTACAGGCGTGCTCCCTAGAGAAGTTCAGGGGGTCAGCATCAGGGTGAAAATGTGGGAAAATGCGGCAGAAACAAGAACGGTGGACACGTCAGACTCGCCTTTACCTCTGCATTCGCACCCAGAAGACGCACAACAACGGTCGTTGGTGGTCTTTGTGCACGGGTGCGTGCTTTTACCAGGGTTTTCTTCCTAGCGACCAGGCGAGAGAGGAAGGAGAACACAACTCACAAGCAAGAAATGTGGGAATACCCCAGGTGATCCAGCTTCCCTACTCCTCAACCAGAGGGAGGAGTTCAGCAAAGATTGTTTTTGAGCTTCCAACAATCCATCTCCGACGCTTGTCTGGACCATCCCATCCTCGGAAAAAAACACACGAAGGAACGCGGTTCGGACGGGATCGCAATTTGGCGTCGTGAAGGTTGGAGAGAAGAAGAAAAATCGATGAAAATTCTGACAGTTTGCTTGGTCGCGGCAACTTCCGGGAAAGCACCCTCCATCCTTCTCAATGGCCACGGCTGCAACAGCGGCCAAAGGCGTAACCTCTCCCTCTCCGTTCGCGACTCTTCTGCGACGGTCAAAATTCGCGTCTTACGACCCAAAGATTGGCCAGGTCTACACTACGTTCGGCGGTGACTCCCATCGCGGAAACTACGGCTTAAAACGTCCCCTCGCGCTCAGGACACGCGAACCCTTCATCACCATCGCCTCCGTCGACTCTCTCCACCAACAAACCGAATGGTCCTACGCCGAGAAGGAAGCGAGGTGGATACGCAAGATTTCCGAGGTCTCTCGGACACCAGAGGTTGTCCATGGTGGTGACCTCTGGAAAAAGTCCGGACCTGGTGGAAAGTTCCAATGGAGGGTCGACTCGGATTTCGCTCTTGGTACCACGGACGCAGATGCTGCGTTGGAGGCCCAGAAGGAATCTCGAGGTCTCAGCCAAGGAAGCACTCCCAACATCGACGCTATGACACCCAAACAGTTCAAGCATTATCTCGAGAAACTTCGTGCCCTCCGACCCGCGTTCCGCGAATTCCTCCAAGCCGAAGAAGCGAAGGGCGTCCGAAAGAAGGATGTCGCAGGCCGTGCTGCCTGGAAGAGCAAAGTCCGATCGTCGAACCTCCTCGAGCAGTCCCGCTACCAAACCGACCTCCACCAGACGTTCCTCTCCAAACACATGGCCCAGACGATCAATGGCCCAGAGTCCCATATCCTCGAGCAAGATGTTCACCCCAACGGCGCCTTGGCGTACACTCATCTCACCGACCTCGAACACTACTTCTGGAGACAACCTCTCCCTGGTCGCGCTGTTGGGAAAACTAGGAACCTTTCAGCCTCCTTCGCGGGTGTCAACGCTCGTCTACCTCTCAACAAATCGGAGGGTATCCAGCCGGTCGACTGGAAGACTCTCGTCGAACGCGGTGTTGATACCGGAAGGGGCACCTCCAAATTCCGCGTTTCTCAGCTAGAGGTCTTCAAACCCCCTCAGGTCGTGGGTCACAAGCCTGAGGGTATGGCAGACATGGATGTTAAGATGTGGGTTACGAGTCAAGGTCGGTTGGATATCGTCAGGGCAAATCCTAACCTGCCTTGGACGAGGGAGTACGTCTCCCAGGTTTCCGACGCGCCAATCACTGGCTCGAGACCTGGCATGACCAACCCTCCACCTGCGAAGAAAAAGGAGTACGAGTTGGCAGAGTCGTCGAAGGATCGGGAAGCGGAGAGCCAGAGATTGCTCGAGTCGCTCTACGTGTTGCTGGAGAAGCAGCAGCAGGGTCCACCGAAAAGTGGAGGCGGATACGCTTAGGTATTGCTGTCGGTGTCGTTATCGAAATACTTTATTATTCAACTACTTCCTGGCCTCCATCTGAGCGACACCCCGACCGAACAGTGTCCGTTAAGATTGTAAAGGTTTACCACTTCCGAAACCCTCCTTGGGGGTTACGAGTGCTTTTAGGGCTTTCGACACGTCTCCTCCAGCTTCGTTCAATGCCTTTTCTGCCTGCGATTTTGGTATTTCTAACTCGTGCACCTGGATTCGTTCATCGCGATCAGTGCGTCATTCCCAAGGGTGCCCGCCCCTTCCGTCCGCTCGAGCCCACGACTTACAATCAATTCCACGTCCTCGCGCTTCACGTGCGGGTGGGTTTCTTTTTGCCGAGGGGGAAGCTTGTCGAGTGCCCCGCTTCTCAGGATCTCGTCCATCTTGTTCTTGGAATACGAATGGCCGTCCGCAAACTGGAAGAGGAATTAGCTGCGGGGGTAGAATCCAGACTTGAGGCGGAAAGGGTTTTACCCCAGCGATAACGTCGGCCTCTCCGCGTGCATACGACATTGTGATCGATTGTGACGAAAAAAACAAAGACGAGCGAATGTGGGAACTAGAAGCCGTGGACAATCCCTTGCGGTGTAACGACAGACATCCGGTGAGTTCACTCCGTCTAGTATCCAAATTCACCTCTGGTTAAGATGTTGTTTGATAGGAGTCATGAGCATCGACTTGGACTGGGATAACTTGACTTCAGAACTCGCAAACTCGTTGGTGGAGATTCTCAACCGACAACTCAGCTCAGCCACGCGTCCTTCATTCATCGGCCCTGTCGAAGTCGTCTCATTCGAGTTTGGAAACGTTCCGCCGGACGTGGAAATCATAGACATCCGAAACATCCATCCGGACTTTCTCGAGGACGACGAAGAGCGAGATGAGGAGGATGATCTCGTTCCGGGCGATCGACCCGCCCCTCCAACTCGCCAGGACCAACCGCATCAACCTGAGCACGGTTACGCAAGTCAGCCACCGGGACCGGTTGAGGTGGCGGATAACTTCGAATGGGTGCCACGGAAGGCCCTCCGCGGCAAAGGACTAGGCGACGGTTTTCACCCTCCGCACCCCTCACACCTTCTTTCCCACCTTCCAGGAGGTGTGGGTCGGGCGTCTCCTCGAATAGGAGCGATGGACGTGTTTGGATCGACGCCTTCGCTCCATCATGGTGTATATCCGGGGTCGCCCTGGAGCCCTGCCGTGTCAAACCCGCTTGATCTGCGAGCTACGTCGTACTTCCCCCCCTCGATGGCACAAGGTCTGAGAGGGTCGGCGTACGGTGGAAGCAAACCGGGTTCACACTTGGGCTCACGAAAGCCTTCCCCACGGAGTGGATCACCTCAACTGCCGACGCCAGATACCCATGGCCTTCCAAACCAAGGGCCAGACACCACGACGAATTCCGACTCCCAGTCTACGAAACGCGAGCATCCGAATCTGCAACTGCACCTCCATATTTCATGGGAATCGAATTTACGGCTCACGTTGACGACGTCCTTGCTGATCAATTACCCATCGCCAATGTTCATGACCCTCCCCATCAAACTTTCCATCACCGGGCTAGTGTTCGACGGTCAACTCGCGGTAGCTTATCAGGGCGACAAGAGGCGCGTTCATCTCTGCATTCTTGATGAACTCGATCCACACGTTCCAAGCGCACTGTATCGGAACCGGGAATCTGAGGTTTTGAGGGACAAATCAAATCTCAAATCTCCTTTCGTCACGCTTTCCCCCCAAAGTCGGGAGGACTTTACTTCAAGCCCCGTGTCTATGCCATCGCCATCGAACCCAAGCCCACGTATGGTTCCGCTCTCACACCAAAGCTCGGAGGATTCGATCATGCGGGGGGAGGATGGTGAGAGGAACGAGAAACCGCTTCCGATCGGACAAAGGCTCCTTCCGAACATTTACATCGAGAGCGAGATCGGTCAGGCGGATAAGCACGTGTTGAAGAACGTGACGAGGGTTGAGAGGTTCATTCAGGATGTGGTCAGGAAGAGCATCGTCGAGGAGTTGGTGTTTCCGAACTTTCATACGTTGATTCTTGGAGATGGATCGTAGTGGCAGGGCACATATATGGTTGACGGGCGGCGGGGCCCGGGACTGGGACCGTCGGCTAGAATTCGATCCATAGTGGTGGGGATTCTGGGTCGGAATATCTGCCATTCTGTCAACAAGTTCTGTGGAGACCAGGATTCTACTGGCACCGCGCGGTGGATCACCATAACTCAAGTCGACGAGGGGCCATCCCATTAAAAGTTCCGAGTGTTTTCGCAAGTCGGACTCCCACCCTGCACCTTTTCCTTCTTGTCCTTTGCTTGGGCCCCTTCGCACGTAAAGACAACCCCCATTTGTCTGCTCGTGACATTCGATTGGTTCAATCATATGCCGTTTCGTGAACGTTTCAACAAACAAACGCGCTCGGTGACCGGTGACCCCTAATGAAGCCCGACCAGGCTACCAATGCTCCCATGGTGTGAAGTGAGAACACTGAAAAAAAAAAGGTACCCTCGCTCGGGGACCCGGGGTCGGGGACATCGATCAGATCAGTGTATCCACCACATTGACAATAAGTGATGCTAAGCCAAGCGATGAAATCGAAAAAGTCAGTGCCTGCAGTGATTGTGTAGGTTACTGACCGTGATGCGCCGTGGGTATACAGCCTGAAAACGGACGGTTCAGGCCCTTAGCCGCTTCCCGCGAGGCCGATTGGCACTGAACTGAGGACACTGACATCCATCAGCCGGCGCTGCTCCTGCGCCCTTTCTGTCGTCCTGGTCACCGACGCCGGCGATGACGACATAAACTGGGCTTCGGACCCCGAGTTGTTTCTTTCTCGGCGAAGCTTCACACGCCGCCCAACGGGAGAAGATGGTGCCCCCACCAACAGACGGGGGGGGGGGGGGGGGGCGCTGGGATATATACCTAAGCACAACATGATGCATCTGCAGCGGCCTCCCCATCTTTCCTATCCTTACTCTTATTGACATCCCCAAGGATGTTGTTCAGTGCGCTTGTCCTTCTAGCCACCCTCCTACAGGTTGGTGTTCACGCAGCGGCTGCGAACAGACGCGCCGATGGGCCCGTTGTCAGCCTTAGCTATGCGACGTTCGAAGGAGCCTCGGCGGGTGGGATTGACAAGTTCTTGGGGATTCCTTATGCCCAACCTCCAGTTGGCAAGCTTCGTTTCCGTCGTCCCGAGCCCCCACTCCATTTATCCGGTACCACGCTTGTGAGTTATCTCGCGCTCTTTCGCACCCCGTTGCATAGACTGGACGGAGATGTTTGACCTCGGTTTTCGTTTTGATGGTTCGTAGGCCACAACCTATGGAAACGGTTGTCCGCAACAGAACTTCACCTTAGCTCCCATTCAGGACATCGACTACCGTGTGTTGGCCACATTCGTTCCGAAAGCCAATGCATCTGAAGACTGTACGCGTTTTATCAATCTTCTAATTGACATAGGACGAAACTCACGATATTGCAGGTCTTTACGCAAACGTCTTCCGTCCCGCTGGTGCCACGAAACAAAGTAAACTCCCGGTTGTCGTTGTGAGTACCTGTGTAATCCAGGACGATGCCCTGGTATCCTCTAACTGGTTTCTTGCAGTGGTTCTATGGTGGGGCTTTTGCCGTTGGTGACGGATCTGCCTTCGACGGGAGCACTCTCGTCCAACGTTCGGTCGAGCTCGGAGAACCAGTCATCTACGTAAACTTCAACTACCGTGTGAACGCTTTCGGTTGGCTCGCTGGAAAAGAAGCTCTTGCTGGAGGAGCTGCCAATGTCGGCTTCCATGATCGTGAGCATCGTTTCGACTATTAACGAACTTTCATGGCTTCCGGCCTTCACGTTCACTCTGTTCTTTCAATCTGAACGCTGACAATTCTGGATTCTGACAGAAAATTTCTTCCTGGCTTGGGTCAAGACTTACATTTCCGGGTTCGGCGGCGATCCGAACAAGGTTACTATGTGAGTTTTTTCTCTGGATCCTCCGCAAACCATCACCGTAAACCGCTCACATCGCACGCATCGTGCAGTTGGGGCCACAGCGCAGGATCACTCTCCGTTTCCGCCCACGTCGCCGCGACCCCAGTCAACCCTCCATTCAAAGCTGCCATCTTCGTACGCGTTTGCAATCCCAACACTCGTTTCGACATCACTGACAACCGTGTTTACCACCATAGCTATCAAGCTACGCGGCTCCCCTCTACAAGACAGACAGCCAGAAATACCAAGCCACCTATGACCACTTGGTCCAGTCCACCGGATGTACTTCAGCCGCGGACACCCTGGAATGTCTCCGTGCTGCTCCATACGCCACCCTCCAGGATGCTATCAATACTACCCCTACCATCTTCTCTCCAAACGGAGTGGATTTTACCTGGGGTATCAGCATCGACGGAGACCTCATGAAGAAGTCATTGAAGCAGTATTTTCGTGAGGGATCCTATGCCAGGGTCCCCATCCTTGGTAGCCAGGTCGACGACGAAGGAACGTAAGTCTGACTCTCACCTCTCCTGGCTTGCGTGAAGATATTATGCTCAATATCGTTTCCGTTTTTCCAGCCTCTTCTCTCTTTACAGCCAGTCGATTACGTGGGTTTCCTCGTGGAATTGATACCTGACCGTGCGGTTTTAACCCTTGCTTCTTAAGCACCGACGCCGACCTCAAGACCTTCTTGAAGGACCACCTTTACCCCGGTGCTACTGACGCTCAAATCAACTCGATCGCTGACAAGTATTCTCAGGACCCAGCTGAAGTAAGGCGCCCCGCCTACCTATTCACACTGCGTCCTGACTTTGAGTTCTCCTAGGGTTCCCCGTACGGCACCGGAAACCTCAGCGCTTTAACGTGGGCTCATAACATGCTCGGTTTTGTTACTTGAAACTTACCTATCGACTTCACAGCCCTCAATTCAAGCGTCTTGCCGCCATCCAGGGCGATCACACTTTCCAAGCCGGTCGCCGCGCTGCATTCTCGAAGATCGCTACTACCCAGAACGTCTGGTCATTGTGTTCGTGCCCCCCGTGTTCAATCTACTGTGACCGTGATGTCCAGATGGGAGGAAACTGACTTGAAAACTTCCACTTTTAGTGTGGAAGCGTAGGAAGGACCTCCTCTACCTTGGCTCTGTTCATATTGCTGAGCTTCCCGAGTTCTATGGTCTCACCAGTGACCACGTCGGCGCGGATGCTATCGGTATGTATACTTTCCCTTCTATGATTTCGGCCGCTAATGAGAGCCAACAAGTCAATTTCGTCAACTGTCAAAACCCCAATCACCCGAGCGGTTCCAAGGCAATCAGCCCGTTGTCGAACATCACCTGGCCTAAATACACCCTTGACAGCAAGAAGATGCTCTTGTTCAGCGACAATGCTAGCGAGGCATATACCACCATCCCCGACACTTACCGCGCGGATGCTATGGATGCCATCAATAAGGTCCAAACGGCTTTGGGAGTCTGAAGCTGTTCTATACCCACCCTTCCGCTCGTATCGAAATCAGCGCTTTTTGCCCCCTTTTTTTCATCTATATGAACAGTCGGATTCGCGAACTGTCATGTCGGACTTGTTATTGCCTTGGGAGTATATCCCCCATACCCACACATACCTTTTTTCGTATTCATGCGTGTGTACATACCAATGCGAACTGTGTGATTCCAGTGCTGCCAACCAGGTCTCAACAAGTGCGAACTAACAAGCACCTGTTGTGCGTATCAATCACCATCGTATTCTGAGTTTAAATACAAGTTTCAGGGATTAGGGAGAAACAGAACAGGACATTAGTACGGAGTAAGGGTTTCCTTCCACGTCTTCCCGGAAGTACCACCACTCCAAACCGTGGTATAAGTCGGGGCGGTGGTGGGAGTCTTACTCGTAACATGGATTAGGTAGTTCCTCGAATCCTAAACCCACGAACGGATGAGCAATCTCGATTAGAAAACGGTAGGATTCAATTAGCACAAAGGAAAGCACCTTCTTCCAACATGTCGGAGAAAAATTTTCATTATCTGGCTTGACGTCCCATTTTCTAGGAGTACTTTGAGAGAGGACAAACCGGGCTGGGTGGTCGCCTTTGAAATGGGTTGAGGGCGACGACCATCCGGCAAGGGTGACTGATGATCATCGGGGACTAGAAGGGGACCCTGGGGAGCGACTTTGACAGGGACTGTGAGGTGTCCGGGTTTCCAATAAACGGCGTCGTCGAGTTCTGAAACCTCCTGAAGGATAAGATTTGCTTCCGGGTGTAATCGTTTCCTCCATTCGGGCTTCTGACGGTCGAGGCGCCTTAATCGGACCGCTGCAGCAAAGTTGACGAGGATAGGGTTGAGGGGGATGTTGCGGTCAACTTGGCCTCTGGAATTGAATGGGGGCAGGCGAGGGCCAGTGGGACTCCCCTCATGCAGGAAAATGTCCTCAGACAAGGGTGAAGAATGATGAGTTCGTATTTCCCATCGGTGTCCTTCGCGGTCCTGATTAATGCGTGCTCAGATAGCTACGGAAACTGATGCTTGCCTTGACCCAGTCAGTATTGTCATTTTGTCCAGGATCGAGTTTACCATGCTCAATGGCCTCTCCACGGCGAGTATTGTCGTAGGTCAGAGCATCACGAATGTGTGTTTATTGCAAATAGGTCATGGAGGAGGTAAGATACTGGGTGTAAACGTCCAATTAGGTAGTCACCACAGATGAAAGACAGAGACTCGTGCACCAAATGATGTTGGAATGGTGGTACAGGTTCCACTCCTCCAGGATAAGATTTGCTTCCTGGTACAATCGAATCGACTCGCTTCCAGCGATCGCTGCGCAACTTGAAGTCGATCAGTCAACTCTTTCTTCTCACCCTCTCATAATCATGGGTACACAAGCTTACCCTGGCAAGGGCCTCTCACTTCCGCAGCTTGTTTTTGCTCTGAATGCCGAGCTGAATAGCATGGTGTATTCTCCATCGTAAGTCGGCCTACCTGGGGTAAATCGGCGCGTGACTGACTGCCGCAGTTTAACCTTGGACCAGGTTCGAGACTCGATGAAATGTCCGAGATCCTTCAGGCTCTCTAATGACCTCTTTCAAGTTTTCTCAGCTCACCAGAGATATCTTGACCGCATCGACAGCCACCATTGGGTGGAGGAATTCGCTCGTCCCCGTCAACCGTCTCCCGTTGGATGTCCTTTGCCTCATCCCTCTACATCTCGCTTTTCTGAGCGATCGCCTCCGGGTCACTTTTGTGTGCCGTCATTGGCGCAGGACCTTTCTTCAGCATGCCGCGATTTGGTCCCAGTTGCACGTGACTGGGAAGACGGACCGGCTCCTCGCAAAAACGCTTCTTGAACGCGCAAAAGGACACCCCTTAGACATCACCGCCAATTATTTCATGTCACCCGTTCATGATGTCGCGCTACTTTCTCCCTTCGTCCAACAAACCAGGAGTCTTTGCCTCAAAGGTACATCCTCGGACAAGGTTCAAGAGCTATCGGCATCCATTTCTGGACCCCTCCCACTCCTTCATACTCTTGAAATTGACACTACAGGGTACTTGGATGACCCTCCCTCCCTGGTCGTTCCCCCGCTGCCCCTCTTCAAAAATGCTGCGAACCTAAAGAATTTCGTTTTGGCCATAGATGAGCTCCCGTCCTTATGCCACTTCACCTTCCCAAACCTCACTACTCTCAACTTCTCAACGTGGGCGGGGCCCAACGTGTTTCCCGTCTCATACCTGGTCGATTTCCTTGAAGCCTCCCCCTCACTGCAACGGATCAGACTGCTGCTCCAAGCGTTTTCATTACACGAAGATGTCCCTCCGGAAAGGGTTGTCGTCCTTCCCTGCGTCGAGACCTTCTACCTGGGCATTACAAATGATAGCCCCGGTTGCGAAATCGCACCCCACATATCGTGTCCCTCTGCAAATCACGCGGAATTTTTGTATATGCTGGATGGCGCTGGCTGGGACATCCCCGAGGGCATCTACCCCCCATCGAACCCGTGGAGCATGATCGCTCGTCAGTACGCGAAGGGCATGGTCGAGCAGGTCGTGCTTAAAACAACAATGGACAAGGACTTCACCATCGACTGTTCGATCGCCTTCTGGTCATCTGATCGGGCCGCCCTTATATTGCGCCACATTTACCACTCCATTGAAGATGAGGACCCCGTGGACTGGATTCTGAAAGAGAGGTTCCCTGACGTCTTGTCTCAGGCTTTTAGGGCAATTCGAGATCATCCACTGTTGGCCAACGTCAGGTACTTTTGCATCCGAGGCGGCGACCTCGTTACAGGCGATCTCAAGCTTGCTACGAATGATGTCGGGCGACTGTTTGGATCCATGGGACCGCTGGAGATGCTGACCCTCGATGGGTGCGATCTGCGACCGTATCTCGACGCTTTCCTCGACACCCCACAATTTCCGGATGCAATCCAACCAGCTTCATTTCCTTTTATCAAGAAGCTTGTGATTGTCAACCCAGTCCAACCGTTCTGTCATTTCCCTGACGGCAAGGCATATGCGGCTGCTATTGTACAATTCGCAAGGTCACAATACTCGAGGGGGGTACCCTTTGAATGCATGGCGCTCCGCACGAGTGTCCCTTCCCTGGTGGTGGAGAAGCTGGTGTTGTGGGTCAATACGGTGGAGTACGAAGAGGCGCCCCTAGATGGACATGAAGGTGAGGATGAGGATGAAGATGAGGGCGAGGATGAGGGTGAGGATTAGGATCATTGCCTGAGTACCGCCGTCGGCCTGTGTTTAGTTGTGCGCTCCGGTTTACGTTCTCTGTCTGGGTGTTATACACAGATGGCCGCCAGTCCTTGTGCAAACTTTGTTCGCGATCCATCCCATGATCCTCTCCTGTTTCGCCACCAGCCCGCACCTACAAGCAGCAGCCGCGACTTCTAAGGCTAACAAGGATACAGCGCAAATACATAAGCTTCGATCTTCAAGACAAACAAAAGCAGGCCGGGTACGATGACCAGACCTCGACCCAAGCTAGTCGGGTTATTAGCCGCCATATGTCGCATGCAAATTTCTGTCTGTTTTCACCTCGAGGGCGGTGGGTGGGCATCAGGTCCAACATAGATCAGACTGATCCCGCCAGGCGGTGGAACCGGCAACAGACACAATGTGTTGTGATACATCACAAGAGGAAATTAGAAATAGAACGACATAAATCCACCACGAGCGACCAAAAGAAATCGGGAAAAAGGGGATCATGAAGGGATCAAGTCGGTTTGTAATCCTCGTCCTGACTGTCACCCTGGAACTTCGCATCAGACCAATCGTATCTCACGAGCTTCGCCTTGCCCTTTGCCAACCGTTGGCGCCTGGAAGGGGTGGAACCGCCCGATTCAGAGTCTTCTCCCTCCTGTTTGTCTTCACCCTCGCTCATGCCGTCGTCCTCGGTGACAGCCTTGCGCTTCTTCGCCGACCCCGATGGCGAGGGTTTTGTCGCTTTGAGCGAACGGGCGAGGTGCTTCTCAAACTTGAAATCATACCCCACGCATTTCATCCCCCAGACCGCAATAACCTGACGCAGTGGTGCGGGGGGTCAGATTCGGGGTTGGGAGAAACACACAAGATATACCTCCTCCCCCTCGCAGAACGCTCTGTCGATGTCGTCCTTGAGGTCCTTGGCCAGCATTGCGTAGTCATTCGGAGTGAGCTTGCCGGTGAACTTTGAGAAATCTTCAATTGATGGCTCTTTTCCCAACTTCTTCCTCAGGGCGACGCGGGCGGCGGTATCGTTCCCCGATTGTCCACCTCCGAGGACTTTTGTCCACCTGTTCCTAACCTTGGACGAGTTGTTAAACACTTGAAATAGAATCAGCATGCATTGGCGTAGGTACCTTGGTCGGTTGTTGTTTCCACTCATCCCCAGTGATTTCGCCGAGCCTCATCATCTCATATTGACCAACGTATTCGAGGAACCGGGGCTCACGTCTAATGACCACTCGGAATTCTTTCCCCTCTTCCGGTCGCCACTCTTCAAGCTCGTCGTCTGACCGGAGCATGAGCCCTGGCCAACCCGGTTTTGCTGGAAGGAAGGGATGAAACTCAATATTTGGCGTCATGAAGTGATCAAAGCCATGGGTTGCGAGCTTTTCAGGGCGAATCTTGGGGGTGAAACCGAGTTTACCTCCGTAGATAATGCTGAGATCAGCTGGTATCGCTGGAATATTGTTGTGTGTGATATCCGCCATGTTGACTTGAAACGGAGGTCCAAGGCAGTCGAGACTATTGAATAGGCGATCCTTTTCCATTTGGAAGTCGTTAGAGCGAATACTCCTGCGCGGTTCCCAGTATTCCTCGGCGCAAGACTGCGGAGTGGTCGAAAAGTTATAAACGGGGTACCAGGGGGCCGGAAGAGACGTACGTAATTCCTCCTGGGAGAAGCTGATACCGAGGTCCGTGCGGTAGAGGGCCCCACCCGCCGAGTGCCGGACTAACAACCCACTGAGCCCACCAAAATCACCTGCGAAAGACAGCAGTTACCTGTAAGGATGAATGAGAAGAAGAGGGAGTGATCTGAGACGAGTAGGTGTCCTGGCGGGTGTCTTTCGTGCGATTGAGATGGCGCCTTTCTGAATCTGCACCTCGAGTCTGTTATCGTTCATGCCGAAAGCGAGGAGTTCACACACCACTAACGATGGGTTGTTTGGGCATGTGAAATGTATATGGTTTACGAGGAGCCGGAATGCGGGTAGTCTCGACCGACAACTTCGCACCCTTTGGAATCGGGGCGAGTCGACACGAAGTGGGACCACTTGGAGTAACGATCACAGCCCGTGGAGTGGGGCCATCGCCTTTCTGGAATAAACAATAGCACTAACGACTCAAATCTAAAGTGGGGATAGGCACACCTTAGGTTTCGGTCCGGGAGGGCGTAATGCAGGTGCTGGTAGCTGTAGAACATCTTGCTCTGTTTTCACAGGATCAACGTCCATAGGCGTAACCCGATTGTTCCCCTTGGTTTCCTCGTCTTCATCAAGCGCTGATTGGTATTCCAATGGAGAGGGTGACCTCTCCAAGCCCAAGCGAGATCTAGGTGGAGACAAGTCTCCAGTTGCTTTCGCCAGAGAATTCCGTTTCTCGGATGCAGCCCGGAGTTGCATCCACAATCTCCGACAATTATTTGCTTGCTCCTCATACATAGTGTAGGCCCCGTCGAGGTCGTTCCCGCCGAAAGGATCGCGACGGGCGTTTCGTACATAAAGGATGAGATATAGCGAAATATCTAGGTTGAGGGAGGAGACGGTGCGCAGGGCGGTGAGCAGGTAGGAGTTGATTCTGTCTTCGAGTTCCTTGGGACCCGGCTGCTCTTCATGACCACCGGAATGCATAGCGATTAGAGCTGGTGGAGGGGGAGCGAGGGGGGGGGGGGGCATGCGACCGCTGCAGCTGGCGCTGATCGATGATCACCGGTGACCGGTGACCAGCTGGCCTTCCGCTCCATTGATCGGCACCCTCAGTTTGCCCTCCAACACCGATAGGTCACTCAGTGCTGCCGGTTGGGATTCGCCACAGTATCTGACTCTGTGCATCATGCGCGCTGTTTTGCAACGAGTTACGTCTGCTTCGGTTACCGGTACGTCCAAACCAGCACTTCCGTGGGAGATCATCAGCGGATATCCTGCGTACAGTAGACGGAGCGATTGTCTCGGAGATCTCTAAGGGCTTGATGGTTTTGGTGGGTATAGGAACAGGTCAGCACCTCACACCCCCTTGACAGTACTCTCTGACACGCGTTGACAGCGCAGATGATACAGTGGCGGACCTCGAGGTCTTGACAAACAAAATGTACACCGACGCATCCTTCGATATCAATAATACTATGCCCACTCAGACCATCATCATACAGTATCCAAATACGCGTGTTTGATGACCCGGCGACTGGCACAATGTGGAGACAAAGTGTGAAGGATATTGATGGAGATGTGCTCTGCGTCTCCCAGTTCACGCTCTTCGCGAACACGCAAAAAGGCAACAAACCAGACTTTCACCGCGCTATGGTAACCCAACCGCACCGTTTGCGAATGGCCTCCTGCACATCTCACACCGTTTTCTTTTGTAGGGGTCAGAAAAGTCTAAAGAGATGTACACTCTCTTCTTGGATCGCATGGGCAAACTTTACAAGCCCGAAAAGATCAAGGGCCAGCCAATTCATTCATTCAACAAACGATCATGTATCTCAACGCGTCACAACAGATGGAAAGTTTGGCGCCATGATGAACGTAAGCCTTACGAATGAGGTACGTGACGGACATCGATACCTCGGATATTATGGTCTTGGGAATGAATATTCGTCACCCCAGGGACCGGTCACATTGACCCTCGACTCACGGAAGTTTGAATACATCGGACAATCTCAACCCGTAAGTCGGAAGGGAAGTGCAAAACCGTCTCGCACGACGACTCCGACCCAGGGACCCACTACGATAGCGGGACCACCAGAGGTGTAGTCCCTTTGGTGAGTACCCCTCACGGCGCGTCGCACAATGGATTGGTGTTTGGTGAGTGTACCAGGGCTTGCATAGGCTCTTCAAGCCATAGTCTAGATTTTTATTTGTACTCATCCAATTAGCATGACCGTCTACATTTTGAGCAGGGGTGAAAGGGGACACAGTCCCACAAACATGGGGAGGAACAATGATAATCGACCCGGATAGTGGGAATGATTGAAGAAAAAATCAGGGAGATGGAGGGGAATTGAAAAAACAAGCAGCGTACAGCAGTCTCAAACTAATTCACAGCCATTATAATCGTACAAAAGCAAAAAGCTCGGATGAACAGGACAATAACGGATTTCATAGGAAGCATGATGGAAACCGTGCGAGGCCCTCTTCAACCGTCCGGCCGTTCAACATACGGGCGGATGCCACATCCACGGGGGGAATCTTCTAAAGGGTGAGCTCTGACCGCGATATCGGTCTTCGGCTGCAGCAAAACATCCACAAAGTTTGGACGGGGGGTTCCACTTCAACATCGAACGTCTTGTTGCCTCGGGTCGAGGGCCATCTGGTGATGAGCGTGCGATTGCATCATGTGATCGGCGGTGGGGATGCCGCTAAGGTGCGGGGTACAAACTCCAGATTGAGTGGGGGATATCCCAAATCCAGGGCTGATTAACCCGCTAACACCAGGACCATACGCAAAACCACCACTGAGGCCGGCCGGCGAGCCCGAGGTACCTGAGAGTGGTCACATACCCGTAAGCGTCGCAGAGGATATGATAACGCTACTGTCAAGTTGAACGTACCAGGGACGAGAACGTTATCCCAGAACGTGTTGGAGAAGATGTTGTCAACCGACAACGAAGGCCAAGAGGACTGGTCGTGATCCGCCATCGTGGGTGGGAAAGTCGAGATGTCCACCGCAGTACCCATTTCCCCATCGTTCTGGAAGTAGTAATCGCAATTCTGGAAGAGGGCGTTTGGAGGTGGGGGTGCAGGCATAGATAATTCTCCAGGAGGGGGAGGGGAGATCATCTCCAACTGGGTTCCAGCCTGCTGTGAATGATGCTGAAGATGAGGCGATTGAATCGACGTCGAAGGGGAGGTATGGATTGATGGGGAGGTGGGAGGTTCACTTGGCTCTCCGTTTTCAAAGCCTTCCTTCTCATCGTTCACAACGGCACCGGTCTTGCTCGCGATGACGGCCTTCAAGAAGGTCGAGTACAACCTTGGAGTGTGGAGAGGACCGACGGCAACATTTTCCAACGTTTCTGCCAACTCCTTCACCAGTTTAATTGTCTTCTCTTCATCCACAAACGACTTGAGTTCCGGTCGCAAAAGCTGCAACGGAATCGGTCGGAAACCCAACGGAAATCAGCACGCATGAGCATTACCACATACCTTAAGAAGGGTCAGAACCGCGTACGATCCTTGAACGAAGATAGAATCTGGGGAATACTTCAGGTATCCCTTGGGTCCCCAATTATCCTTCATCACGTTAATGCATGCGACAGCGCTTTTGTGCACTCTTCCAAAGAAATTCCCTATGTTCACAGGGTTTCTCTCGATCGCGTCTTGGAGTCCAAAGGAGTTGATAACAAGCATCCCGTAATGCAGGAAAAACCTCCCATTGAGCGCGACATACTCGTCCGCGTGGGCAACGACGACTGGTAGCCATTCTTCGTACCACCCTATCAGTTGGGACTCGACATTTTGAATGACAGTCAGGTAGTCACAGTCCAATTGGAGTCCGGATGGCGAGGTAGTCCCCGAGTAAACAAGGTCCATACAACGGGACATGATCCTTTGATACTCCTGTTGAGTCGGGACGAGGGGAAATACTCGACGTCAGCGCCCGGTTATGCGGAAATCCGGAAGGTGGATAAAAGGTTAAACCGACTCACTACATAGGCGGTGATCGCAGCGTCTTCGGGGATAGCCATCCTGGATATACACCATTTTTTTGCATTCCGAATGATGTAACTGTATAATGGGAAAAATGCAGCACCACCCGGTATTTGGTCAGCACCGAGTCACACGCACGCGCACCGTCCAATTCACCAGGGTTAGCCGGGAATTGATGGGCCACGACATTCAGAATGAAAGACAACGGGGCAAACTCACTCTTCCCGGATTGCATAGGGCTTTCCCATCTGTCCACTAATGCTGCGATCCAAGGAGTAGCATACGAGCCAAGTCCGTTCGCGGTTGTGAATTTCGAAGTCCCTTGCCCGATCTTCGTTTGAGTTCCCGTCCGAGAATTTCGACTTGCGGTGTATATTCAGGTCGGTGGCCATTCTGTTGCACCCATCCAATGTGAACAATAGGAGGCTCTGCACTGGGCATGGAAAATTACCTGATAGCCATACCAAGGAGCATCCACGTGCGATCCTGTTCGTAACGCTCTACGGCGCCACTTCCGTACAGACTGAGCAGGAGGTACGCCTGCACTATTTCAAGCGACTTGTAGCCATGCTCCGGAACGCTGAACGCGAGTTTCTTGGAGATGTCAGTGAGTTTAAGGTGCAGATCGGGCTTTTCGGAGTAAAACTTTGCGGCGATGGCGCAGACTGGAAGTGGTGATGAGTAAACGGTGAGAAGTCAATTCAAAAGGCAGAGACTAACTGGTCGTCAGCAGGAATGGGGAGCGCGAGCAAACAAGTGAAGGAGTATGAAATTTGCGATCGAGGAGCTTAGAATGACCCTAAGTGGAACCGAGTCAGTGGGTTGGTCGCAATGGGCGCTTAGCGCAGAGCGGATGACTGGGGCTGACATTCATGTGATCAAAATATCTTGAGAATCGATGCATTATCAGCACAGCCGAACACATGTGGAAGAAGAAGAGTGCGAGACGCACATGTTGAACAAGGCCGAAACTTCTTCAGTACTCGTGAAACCCAGCATTTCGGGTTGTACTCGGTTTTCAATGTACAGCCTCCGAAGGGGTAGGATGTTGATTGGACCTTGATAAGTACCGTTGAGCACCACCTGTGGGTTTAGGGTTGGAGAACTGACCGGGTTTGAAATACACCTCACTCGCGACGCCAACTTTGGCGGTGCCAGTGTCGTCAAAAGGCCGTGGGTACAAGGTACCATGGTGTTCGGCATTGGTTTTTCGCGTCGCCAAACTAGTCTCGGCAAGCAACCCGAGGGGATTCAAGGCGTCGCTTGGGAGGGAGTGGAGTTTGGGAGAGCTTTGTGCAGCAGGCTCCTGCGGAGAGTGAGGGGGAGAGTCGCTGTCAGAATCTATCAATTCGCGCGTTGCCATTATCTGTTGGGGGGTTATCACGGCATCCCTATTATCGCTGAGGCTGACAGGTGATGGGGAGCGCGAAAGCATGGCAGATACTGTGCTAGGGTTTCCGAGAGAACGAAGAACAGTGTCAAGGGTCCTTTCGATCTTACGCATAGACCGTGCCAGGACCTCATGTTTTCTGGGACTGTGATAATTATCAATCGTAGGGTACATTTTGAAAGAGGTGGCTTACTTGTTCGATCGCTTTCCGCGGTTGGATTCCTCAAAGATGCACTCGTGACCACTCGATTGGCAGCGTTTACAAGGAGGATTCTGCTCAGCACCGACGCACTTCATCTTGAGACGACGACAATTCGTGCATGCCCTGGGCGGTGCGTGAAAACGGGATCGTTAGCACTGGGTGCGGGAGCTAGTGCGGGACCGGGATTAAACATGCCAGACGAACCTAGAACCTCGCGTTGACTTTGCCTTTGGTTCCTTCTCGTTCACCAGGTCTGCGCTATCATCTTTGCGAGGCCGTTTGTTGCCGCCCCCCTCGCTGTTTCCGACAACTGAGGAAGATCGCTTGAGGTTGAATGAGGTGTCAGAAGGCGTGCCGACCGATTCTGACCCGGATGGGGATGATAACCCCTGGATGAATGTGCCAGCCGGCGGATAAGAGTAGAAACCCTGGCCCTGCTGGTTTGCGAGGGATGGGTCAATCTGCTGGGGGGGTTGCATCGTTCGAGAGGGACCGCCAGGGCGTGAGGGATACATGGCTGTGGACGCCCAGGGCTTATAGGAAGAATTACGGAGGTATTCAAAAAAACTAATTTAAATAAATAAATAAATAATCACAGCCCATTGTCACAGCTGTTACCGTGACAGGATGTCACGTGTCACTCTCTCTATCCCGCCGTCCCTCACCTAATTCGAGGGAAAGTCGAGGCTCTCTTCCTTGCCACCTGCTACAATGGCGTCCGGACACCGACCGGTTCTTCATCTCGCCCCCTCTGTAAACACCACGACGTGAGTCGGTTTTTCCTGCGAAACCTGTCTCTTAACCTAATGGCCCACAGTGTTGTTACGACTACGACTACGACTACAACTCACGCACCAATCACACTTCCACCTCTCCCCCCGCCCATCATCCCTTCAAATCCGAAGGACTATCCGCTGCTGCACGCAGAATTTCCGGACTCTTTACGCGCGTTTCCTTTGGAGCTCCCGGGTGGAACCCAGGCCACCTACCGACACGATGAGTCTGATTTAGAATCTGACCCCAAGGAGGAAGTTATCGGCGGCCGTGGTTGGAGGATGCTGCGCCGGGATCAAGATGCGGATGCCCCAAAGATTATCGGTCTCGCGGACGCGGTGGAACGCTATGGCAGAAAGCGAGCATTCGTAAACGAGCATTCGATGGAGGGTGTCGAGAATACTGCAGACTTCACCCTCACTCCTCCCCGCAAGAAGTCGAAAGCCACGCCATTGCCTCCGATATCGATGCCGCCGGCTGCACCGCCATCGCCTTTGCCATCGCCAGGTGGTTCTCCATCCCCACAGACACTCAACATTTGGCCATCCGCACCCCCCAGTGGCGCATCATCCCCTCAACCTCAAGTGCCAATCCAACCGGATTTGTCGCTTACAACCCTTCTGGCTTTACCATCCATGCTCTCTCACTTCTCCGCTCTCCCCCCTCAATTACAAACACACGTACTGTTAACCTTCCTGCGGAACTCTCCGCTGTCGGTTATCAGGACTATCCATTCGGTACTCACCCCTACAATGTCCAGGGATTTCCTGACGCTACTTCCCGCCGAACTCACCTCTCATATACTGAGCTTCCTTCCTTTTATCTCTCTTGCTCGGGCCTCTCGTGTTTGCAAGGCCTGGCGGAATATCATTGATTCTGATCACGTCCTGTGGAGGGATTTGTTGAAGAGCACCAAAATATGGTTTGGAGGGGACTCTGAACGGGCGTTCGCAAGGGAATTGATCACAAGGCGACGGCGAGCCGGACTTCCACCTCCTAATTCGCTGCCTGGCCCCCACCCATACAAAATTCTGTTCAAGTCGCGCCACCTTACCCGAACAAAATGGATCAACAACCTCAACCCCAAACATGTTTCCTTCCCTGCACACGGTCGCGCCGTCGTCACCTGTCTCATCTTCTCCCACGAACGCATTATCTCGGCATCCGATGACCACTCGATTCACGTCTATTCGCCCCATACAGGTCAGTTGACGATGTCCTTGGACGGACACGAGGGTGGCGTGTGGGCGCTATCCGCAACAAAGGATGTGCTTGTCAGTGGTTCGACCGACAGGACCGTCCGTATTTGGGATCTCAACACCGGCCGTTGTACGCACGTTTTTGGTGGACACACAAGCACTGTTCGCTGTCTCGCCATTGTCAAACCGGAATGGGTCGAATCAACAGGGGAAGATGGGGTGATCCGTCGGGAAAAGTGGCCCAAGCGACCGATGATTGTGACCGGCAGTCGTGACCATACTCTCCGTGTCTGGTTACTCCCAAGGCCAGATGAAGAAGAGTACAGATGCTTTGGGAATGGCGAGGATGAGGTCGATCCCGCCGAGGTATGGACGTATCCTCACCCGTGCACTGGCTTATCGGCTTATATCCCATTTGTACAGGATGACGTGGAAGAGAACCCATACCATAATCTTCATTTGGAGGGGCATGAGCACGCGGTTCGTGCTCTCGCCGCTCGAGGACGGACACTCGTCTCTGGGAGTTACGACACCCACGTACGCGTCTGGGATATCATCACTGGAGAGTGCAAGTGGATCCTCACCGGCCACACTCAGAAAGGTTTGTTCTCTTCCGTCCTTACTCAAGCCGATTGTTGTCCTAACACCGCTGCCAAATTTAGTCTACAGTGTTGTTCTCGACCCCACAAGGAATATCGCTTGCTCTGGTTCAATGGATGGTACAGTCCGCGTCTGGGACCTCAACACCGGAACGGAACATTTCATGTTAACTGGACACACTTCTCTTGTTGGATTGCTCGGATTATCTGCCTCACACCTCGTCTCCGCAGCTGCAGATTCGACGCTGCGCATCTGGGACCCTGACACTGGCGAAATGAAGCACACGCTGGCTGCCCATAATGGTGCTATTACCTGTTTCCAACATGACGAGTTCAAGGTTCTCAGTGGTTCTGATGGTACCCTCAAGATGTGGGATATCAGAGACGGATCAGTTGTTCGTGATCTCCTCACTGGAATTGTTGGTGTCTGGCAAGTCGTATTCGAGGGCCGGTGGTGCGTAGCTGCTAGCAACCGGCAAGACGCCACTGTCTTGGATGTTTGGGACTTTGGAACAGAGGAGATTGAGAACGAGGATGGAACTAGGGAGCTCAGGGAGGTGTCTGATTGGATTGGAGAACCGCCAAACGGGTTCTACGAAGATACCACAGACGATGAGTATGAAGAGGAGGAGGCAGTCATGATGGACGTCATGGATCAGGATTCCCTTGAAGTCGCGCCCAGCGACCGAGACCCCGACGAGAGGATGGACGAAGACGAGGAACCCCCATCCGGGTCCCGCGTTGGGTCAAGTAAAGGCTGCGGGAGCGTTCTGAATGGGCTGGGAGATTCTGGGAGCAGAGGGAACCCCAAGGCTCGGGAAGAGCTAGCGAGGCAGGTAAGGGCACAGATGCTCTCGACATCAGGATCCCGCCCTGGGTCATCGACGATGAGGGTAAGGTCATTACCTCCCAACGACGAGACACCAACACGGCCAAGGATCAAGAACATGTTACCCAACCGAAGGCGCTGAGATTCCCCCCACTATCCATTCTTATCACCCCCTCCTCCACCACGTTCGGCGAGTAGTACAACTCACCGACTCTCCCGTTCAAAACCTTCTCCCACTTCCATGGACTATCATCAGCCATCAATCATCAGCGACCTCCACCTCACAGACCTTCCACGATGAAGATAGCATATACATATACACATTTTCCACTCTCTTTCCCTTCTCTGCGTCTGTTCTCGCCATCACCATCACGAAGTCGTATTCGCATCTGCATTCTCGAGCTTGTTGCCCTGGTCTCTATATCTTTGTGTTTTGATTGTAGGCATAAGCATAGTATTTGTTAATCATACCCTCCCCTCCCTTTTCCCCCTTCCCACTTCACCTTTCTCCCTATCGCCTATTTCCTTTTCTTTGCAGGATCTGTAGACTTGGTGTATTTTGGTACGGTGCAAACGCGCGCATCGTAAGGCAAATTAAAACGGATGATCCCTTTCCTCCAGAGTTCTGGATCGGTTTGAGAGACCAACAGATATGATTGCTGAATGTATGCCGGCGTTCCCTCCGGTTCCTGTGCCTCAAAAGAGCATTAAATTCCACTCAATCAGCATTGGACGATCCGTTGCGGGTGGTGGCTGTGTCCGGGAAAACGGAGAAAACCCAGCCCCTTGCCGTAATTTCCCACGTACCACACTTTCCCGGTGCCCTTTGCTGACGCCAACGGCAATGTCTACTGACCAACGGGCCTCTGAAAGGGTCGGAGAGCTTATCCACCATGCGTTCGAATCGCTTTTACAAGCAAACACGGCCTTGGAGAGACTCCAGGATTTAATTGGATTGGGTATGGATTTGAAGCAGCTCATGGCTCCGCATTCCCAGTCGACGTGGAGGTTTATGGTACCGCAGGAGCAGAGGTTTCGTGAGAATTGGAAGAAGTTCATATCCACTGTCGAAGGGGTAGAATCGATTGCCAGTCACCCTCAGCAAGCGGCGGTTGGAGCCACCGAGCCTGCACCCACTCCGTTGCCAGCGACCACAGCCCAAACACCAGTGGAAGCTTTAACCGTGAGGCAGAACAAGGTTTGAAGTTTTCCCCGGCTTTGTCAATTTAAATGCCTTCACCAATCAGTAACGTTCTGCGCCAGGATGTTTCTGAACCCAAGCCTGACCCTCCAAGTCAAGGACCTACACCGCCCACAACCCCGGTAATGGCAAAGGAGGAATCAGAACAAACTCAGCACCTTCCCCCCGCAGGCTCAATTGATAACCCAATGGAGATTGACGACTCCGATGATGACGAAACGATCCCTCGAGGTTCCGTTGCGACTCCAAAGAGGAGAATGAAGGGTGCGTGCATTTCAGATAATCTCCTGGCCTGTGCCGAGCTGCATATTCTAGCGCCTCCACCCGGTGGAGGAACTCCTGGAAAACGTCGGAAGTCGGCGAGCAATCGTCCATCCGGATCCAAGAACCCCACCCTGGCGGCCACTTCACCGACTCAGGCCGGTTCCACCGAAGCTGTAGAGTCCCCCAAGTCACCTGGGGGCTACAAGTGGAAGCCACACACAGACGCAAAGATTGAAAACTACGGGAAGAATCGAAAACTACTTCACGAACGTTTGGACCAGCTCGGTCCACCCCTCGACGTAGATCGGAGCAGAATCTCCCATGATCAGTGGATAATTACCAGAATGGATATCGCCGCCATATATGGCGGTGAATCTGTCTCGTCCTTCCCGAGAATCCGGAAAGAAGCGCAAGCGCGGCATCCTTACCGAAATTTCCTACACGGGAACTTCGACCACAACCCGTTCATGCCACCAGAGCCCGGGTGGCCGGGGTTATACTTCCGGCTCGACGAGAAGAACGACCATCGGGATGCAAAGGGGAATCCAATCGTGTATCGCACATTCGCGCGTCATGCGGACAAGCGATGCGTCTACATCGGTCAATACACGTTCACCAGGCTCGAAGATATTTCTAAACAAGAGTGGCGGGAGTTACCCAGTAAGGTACCACAGCCTCATGCCTGGTTCGAAGCCCATGGCTGTTAACATTTTTACTGCGTAGACGAAAACGATATGGCTGAAATTCTTTGGGTACACACTGCACGGAAATCGTTCTCTCGCCCGGATTGCACTCCGTGACTCATTGGGGGAGGAGCCCACCGAAGCACAGATAGCAGCCAAGTGGGAATCGATAAAACCTCCAAGAGTCAGGAAAGCCCTGGCTGAGGAGCTGCAGGACGATATACGTAGAGCCTTCAACCATGGAGAAGAGGTATGATAATGGTTTTCACCCTGCTCTGCCAGAAATTTGATGTATTGTCCGGTTCGGCATGCAGCGAATAGTTGTTTGGGGTATGAAATGCGTTTCGTACGACTACGGCTTTGAAAACGATCTGGCGACCAAGTGGCATGCGCTTGACCGTGGTACTCCCCAGAGATCAGGAGGAACGAAACCTTCCGGTTCGCAAGGGACCTCGAAACGTCGTTGGCGGAGGAGACGGTTGTCCATAACAGACGATTCGGAAGGCGAGGATGAAGCTCCGGCGGGTGTGTCGCGGGACCACCTTTCGAGGAAAGCCAGGTGCAAAAAACCTTCTCTCCACGGAGACTCGGTGTTGGCGGCGGCTTCCGGCTCCGATGGGTCATCGGATGAGGATGAAGAGGACTTATATCACGATGCGGATGCGGGAGATTTTTCAGAGTATTAGTGGCCTACCACACCTCTTGTATCTTGTTTCTAGTATCCGGTGCCGTATTTTGGTCATCGAGCTTTTGTTCTCAGTCAGGAGTTGCTGGGTTGGGACCGTCGGGATGGGCGTCAATGTGGTCTTGGTGAACCGGCCCGTCGATCAATCGATTGCTCGCTGCATCAACGTTGCCGCAATCACTCGAGTCTCAGCAGAACCTCCATCATCGTTTGAAACGAGGTCTCGTCCAGCAGACACCGCCCTCCCCCTACTGTTCCTCTATACCCGCGGCCCGGAAGATGGGTGAACCGTCAGCGACCCCAAGTGGATATATGAAAGTAGATCCCAACAGGTGCGAATACATTGTTGCAAACTGGATGTGTTGTGTGTTGACTAAGGTGCTCAGTATCCAGGACGCACTACGCGATTTCTTTCCCCCTATCAAGACCAAAGATACACGGGCTGAGTTCTACGCCGCCTATCAGCGGGAGTCCAGCCAATATGACCACGACTACGTGAGGAAGTACGACGAAGACTTGAACACGACTCTGGTTTTCGTGAGTTTCTCCTGCTGGAGGTTTCTCTCTGTGTTGCTAATCGGGGAAGGAAGGCTGGTCTGTTCTCGGCCGTAAGCTCCGCGTTCGTTATCGAAGTACAATCCAGGTTGGAACCGGCATACGACGAAATGAACGCCGCATACATGCGTTTTCTCATCCACTCCATCAACAATTCCGCATTTTCAACGCCCCCAGAGCTTCCAACATGGGACGGACCCCCCAAGGAGATCGTTGTGGCCGTGAATCTTCTCTATGCGAGTTTGGTGACATCCCTTTTTGCCGCATTTGTCGCAATGCTGGGAAAACAGTGGGTGAACCGCTACACGCGGAACAAAGGAGGCTCTATCGCGGAACGATGCGGTGACCGCCAACGGAAGCTCAATGGTCTACATCGTTGGCGCTTCCACATCCTTATGGAGAGCTTACCCGTAGCGCTGCAGTTCGCACTGCTGCTGCTTGGCTGCGGTTTATCCCAGTACATGTGGGTTGTAAATCAGACCATTGCGGGTATCATCATGGGTGGAATCGGGTTTGGTATCCTGTTCTACATCGCAATCGTCATCGCGGGGACCATATCCTACGAATGCCCATTTCAAACCCCCCTGTCCCTCGTCTTCCGCGCGTTTGGTGCACACCGCTCCTTCTCATATCTGCGTACTTTTTTGTACACCCGTATCAACTCGATCTCCTCCTTCCTTATTGGGCCACGGTCCCGACCAACGGTTCGCACCGTTGCAAATGGTTCACCTCGCTCGTTGGATGTACCTACCATGGAGCATTTGTTCTTTTCGGAAGGGGGCTTGCTAAAACCAGACCGCATGCGATTCGATCGGAGGAGGAACCTGTTGGATGCTTTGTGTGTTAGCTGGACGCTAGACACGATTACGGACCCTGAAGTCATGGACGCGGCATTATACCAATTCATGAGCATCCAATGGCACGCAGGAGTTCCCCCTGCCGCCTCACCTCACCAACTCACCGCCCTTTACCGAGACTGCTTTGACTATCGGAATACTCTCCTTCCCGGAAGTCGTGACAGGGCCTACGCCTCCGGTCGGGCACTGGTGCACTTTTACGTCCAGAACCTTTGTGTATCCAGGGACATGCTTTCCGACTTCGATCTTCCCACCGACCTACCCACGTTTTTCACCGGCGACGCGGACACAGTTTCTCTTTCATCGATCCTCACCGGCATTGCGAGGGGCAATCCTTTCCAGGGATTCTATCTGCTCGAAGGCATGTCCACGAACCACCTTTGTTGGATATCCGATCTTTCCCTGTGTCTCAATTGGGTGCACTGGCAACAACCGTTACCGTCCACGATCGATCCCCTCTCACTCGCCCACCAAGTTATCGCATTCGATGGGGCACCAAAATACGTGCTGTTTGACTGCATGCTGATTATCGGCATGAGCCTTGGTTTACAAGTCACCGTGGATGACCTTTTTATAGCTGACAAAGTGTACGTGCTCACAAGATCCACTTTGGCTGCATTTATATTGACAGGTGAAACCGTATGTAGGAACCTTGTAGACCTAGCGATCAAGGTTACTTGCGAACGGATGTCGGTGGCTATACGGTCCGGCGATATCGATGTATTGCCGACGCTGGAGTGCTTGGGACAATGGAAGCACGAGCGATACAGTCTCGTGACATTCGTCATCCATTGGTGCAACGCAGTTCGCGAGTCTGGTCGTAGCGATCAAGAGGCAACGGAGGTGGTTCGGGTCGTAATGAGAATCGGCTTCCGTCAATACAATAAGCCACAAGCGGTGGTACGAAAGCACCCATCCCAAATCCTTGGCTACATCCTTCACTCCCTCGCGCGGGGCGATTGGGATGAAGATTCCATGGCAGATGCGCTTCTCGCGTACGTTACCTTCATTGGGGATCCAGAAGATACCCAAGGCATTCTCGTCGACACGATCCTACTCGCCGCAGACCTGACATTGACTCCCCGTCTTGCGACGGCTATGTTTTATGCCATGGGTGTTGCGGGTTTCAGCGCGTTCGAGCGACGTGGCGTCGATCGGTTAGTCTATCTGACGACCAGGCTCGGTCACATCCCCAACCAAATCTTGACTACCCCACACTTCACCCTGTATTGGAGCACCTTCATCTGCGATTGGGTCGCTTCCCCGTCACGATTATTCCTTCCGGACAACTACATGAAGGTCTTATTCGCGCTCACATGCACAATCCCACTGGAGGGGAAAATGGCTACCATCCAACTTTCTGAACCGGTGACCTCCTCAGTTTGTGACGTCGCTTATGACCTGGAGCGCTGGGCACAATGGGACAAGTTGGAGTACTGGTTGGAAATTGTGTGGTTGACCTCTCCGGAGCTCTTATTGGAGCAGTGGGACTGGATAGAGAAGGTCACGTTGAACAGCGTTCGTCGCCGGCCGGCGTTATCGACAGACTTCAGAGATTGGATCACCATCACACGGACTGCATACCTGGAGCACAAATTCGGCGCCTCTGCGAGGTTCGAAAACATTGCGACTCGACTGGTGGATTTGGATCAACTACTTGATGCGGAAGATACCCAAAAGAATAGAGCTGAGGGGGAAATTAGGTAAAGTGGATTCGACCCTTGACGATGTGAGCGTAGCTGAATCCGGTTTATGTAGCGCCTCTCGCTTTTCACATGCCACGTTAGAGGATTGTCAACCGTGGCAGATGATGATGGATGATACATTCTAAGTTCGAGTCCGGCCTTCCGTTGCTCCGCCTTTCCGCCACATGCGACACGGGGGAAAGTCGACGGGATTAAGAGCGGTTACGACCAACTACACTCCTCCTCCTCCTCCTCCTCCTCCTCGTACACGCCACTACATTCACGCGAGTGACCACCCCCTGCGTTTTTCCACGACCCCTTGGCGAACTCCCGGAATAATTCTTCTCGGAGAAGGAACCGGCGGTTGAGGAGGGTGAGAGTATGCCATCCTCGGCACGGCAAATGTAGGGGTGGGCTTACACAGGCAATTGGTGGATCCAGGGACTGGCCCTGAGTTCATCGGCGGACAACTTCCCTTGCGGACCTCTGTCTAGGAAATGATTCTCATATTACATCCCACTCCTAGCATACAATATTTACCACAACATTCTCAGTGAACCGAGGGAAAAATATTTTGAGGTCACTTTGATACCCTTCCGGCGAGCGGCCTGATCTTTCCACCCCCGGGACACGAAAGGTAACTTCTATCGTCCCTGTAACATGTTTGGTCCATCGGTCGTATGCCTCACAAAATTCATTATCCGTCTTTATCCACAAGTCTGCGTCCTCAACCCTGGTCGACCTCCCGTAGGACCAGCGGTTGAAGTATACCACAAATTTCTTCAAGTGCGATGAACGGATGGTCTGAAGTAACGGAGCGGTTGAATCGGGGTACGGATGGGAGATGGAAACGTCTCGTAGCTGGGTGCACTCGGAGAGCGATGTCGGATTAGCTGGGTAACGCAAAATAAGTACAGAAAATGGCTTCAAGGGTCGGGGTACTCACCCCCCGGGTCGTCTTCGTCGATATATAACTCCAGCGACTCAAGGGAAGCGGCAGATGAGCCAAGCAGCTTCCCCACTCCATCACCGGTTCTGCAACTATCGATACAAATCGAATCGAACTTCGGGGAGGTGGACGAGAGGAAGGCGAGGAAGTCGTCATGATCGGTGAGCCCCCACAGGTAGAGGTATCCTTGGAAGCTCCCTGCTGTGGGGAGCTGTTCCCTGGAGATGATCCCTCTGGTTTCCTCATCGCGAACCGCGGTGATGGAGATATCGAGAACGCTCAATCGCGGAAACATCGATGTGAGATAGATCAATGACCCTGAGCTTGCCTTTCCCTCCAGCTTGAGGTGGATCACGGTTTCGCCCAAGTGACCCAAACAGGTGGAAAGCTGTTCGGCGCTGAGCCACCTGAAACTCCAGCCGATGAGGGATAGGGTATCCAGGTTTCGAAAACAGCGGAGAAGAGCCATTGCCGTGGGGTGGAGTTGGGAAAGGGTCGCCCAGCGTCCATCAATGCCGAGTTCTCTAGTTAGAGAGAACACCGGACCCAACTCGTCCAAATCGGCTTCGGCGATATTCATCGGGGGAAGCTTCCGAAAGTCGATGATTGAGAACAGGTGTTTTTGACTACGTTCCTTCCACGCTCTCGCAACCAACGAGAGGGACGCCAATACACGTTTGCTGGGTCCACGATCGATAATGTTCCACCTGGCGGTTTCACTAAACTGGTCGATGATCTTGTCGATTATTTCTTGTGGGAGCGATGGTGGTGTCATCTTGGGGGTGCAGGTAGTGGGGATCTGGAAGGGGCCCGCGTCTGTACCCGGGAGCAATGCGGCATGGCGTGAGGCGGCTCCGGAGGCGCTTCAGGTCGTCTCGAATAGCGACGTTCGGTCACCTATCATCACTCTGGGGTCAACGAATTTCTTTCACGTCAGGTTGAACAACCTATACATCGTCGCCGGCACCAAGTTAGTATGCCCTTCACACTGCCACGATTCAACCGAGGCTGATTTCGTTGCGCAGAAACAACGTCAATGCGGCCATGGTCTTCGAGTTCTGCTATCGATTCATAACCATCAGCAAGTCGTACTTTGGGAAAGTGGATGAGGAGTCAGTCAAGAACAACTTTGTACTGATTTACGAGCTCATCGATGGTCCGCCATTCTTTTTCTCCTTCTGCATTTAGCATTGAAAGCGCATTTATTTGATTCCAGAGATTATCGACTTCGGATACCCACAAAACAGTGAAACCGATACTCTCAAGACGTTTATCGTGACGGAAAGCATTGCACCCTCGGCGACGGCTGCGGTCAGTCCACCTCGCAGGGCTTTCACAGCGCCTGCTAAAGGTCACTTCAGGAAGAAGTTTTCAAGATCACCACACGAGTCACCGGTGCAACGAGTTGGCGCCGCACGGACGTCAAGTACAAGAAGAACGAAGCCTTTGTCGATGTGGTGGAAACCGTGAACCTCAGTCCTTTTCCAATCTTCTAGCGTGGTTTGCGTAGGTAATGTTCTACGGGCTGACATAGATGGCCACGTCCTCATGAGAGCGCACCTTTCTGGTATGTCGGAGTGCAAGTTTGGTCTGAACGACAAGCTGGCTATTGACAAGAGCGAGAAGGGGATTGAAGATACTGTGGAACTGGATGATTGCTGATCCCACCAATGCGTACGATTGAACAAATTCGATTCGACCAGGACGATCAGCTTTGTTCCACCAGACGGTGAATTCGAACTCATGAGGTAGGATTGTGGACTCTTGTAACCTCAACTCCACCAAAGCTGACGAACGTTCCTCTTAGTTGTTGTCCCACATCAAACGTGAGGCTTCCCATCAAAGTGTTGGTCACCATGAACGAGATTGGAACCAGTGGTGTTTCGTATATCGTCACGATCAAGACAAACTTCGACGCGAAACTCTCCGCCTCCAGCTCCGTTGTCAAGATACCTACGCCGTTGAACACCACGAACGTTGAGTGCAAGGTTCCCGACGGCAAAACCAAGTGCGTTCCCGCAGAAAATATGATACTCTGGAAGTAAGGACCTCGAAGGCGTCGTGTTGTAAATCCTGCTGACTTGGAGATCTCTCCCC
>Ga0307517_10000940_pt1 | contig 49565 bp, 83 predicted proteins | sample 23_EM_MG_FD_194515 | JGI IMG/M metagenome (GOLD analysis project Ga0307517, IMG submission 194515) | Populus trichocarpa ectomycorrhiza microbial communities from riparian zone in the Pacific Northwest, United States - 23_EM | ecosystem: Host-associated > Plants > Roots > Unclassified | place... | reverse complement strand
TCTTTTCATACTGTGTTCACTGTTCGAGGACATCTGGGAATGCGACGCTCATGTGACCACGGAGGTTGAACGTAACGTTGACTCGACGTGGTACGCCCAATGTTTGACGAGGAGGGCTAACTATCGGCTCCCCTCATCCGTCTTCAGCAGAAACACGAAGTCGGAGGAGGAGTAACGCCCTCCTTCCTCATACACCCTCGACTTCGAAGGAGGAAGACCCGTCACCCCGATTCCCCTTGGGAGGAGGGACCCCACATCCCTTCGATTTCGACTCAGTAGGAGGGACTCCTCCCCTCCACCCTCGTTCGCCTCATTTTCGAACCAACAAGGAGGGTTATGCCCTCCTCCACCGGCGATCCTCTCGATCTCGACACCAGGAGGAGTGCAGCCCCCCTCCCCTCTCTTCACCTCGAATTTGACGCCAGGAGGGGATTCCACCGTTCGCCTCGATTTTTACCGCAGGACGAGGGTCGTCTCTCCTCCACCTCCGTTCGCGGTACACTTCTGACGCCCTCGTTCATCTCGATGTCATCAAAAGGAGGGCTGTGACCCCCTCCACCTCGATTTCGACACTAGGAGGAAGGGATGGTCATTTTGTCCCCATGGGAAGAGCCGTCCCTCCAGAGGGCCCAAAATTTTTTTTTTTTCATCTGCCTCATTTATATCATTACTAACTATTTGAATACAGAAAGTCATAGATGCCGAGCACAAACCACCCACTGGGGGTGCCTTTTTGTGTTTGGCGACCCGAGTTGGGTGTTTTCGTGTTCCATGGCCTTCCGCACACACCAAGCATGAGGACGCACCCATTACGGGTGCGTTCTTATGTTCGACACCTTCGCACACGCCGAACTCAAGAACACACCCATATTTGGATGTACATTGGATGCGCTTTCGAGCATTGGGTGTACTTTTAACTTTAGTCTTTTAATACTTATTACTAGCCTCGCTAGCCAGGTGTGATCGACGTGAAGTAGCACGCTGACGTTCACTCTGATGTAAACTTATTACAAGCTGCAGTCACGGTGATGATATGACCATGAGACTACCCCATGCCAGTCTGCTCGTTTTGTTGCTCAAATGTTATCATCCACCGACATCGAAGAGTTGAAAGCAACATATTCTGGCCCAGATATTGTCTGGCATGCGTCCCAGGTTTTGGCGAGCTGCTCAATGACTCAGGTTTTCGAGATCTCTTCAAAGTTCGTACAGTGAGAGGTGGTCTCATTTTCTGGGGCCAGTTAAACGAAGAGGTACGCGAAGATTTGAGGGCTTGTATCGACGCCGCCATAAAACATGACGAGTGGAACGCCCTCGTTGCTCACAGTACGTATTTCTACCGATCGCGCTCCCATGAATATGATTCATTGTCCCAGGCGCATTATGGTCCGATCCAGATCCAAAACGCAGACTTCCGAATCTCATCGAAGAGGGACGGTGCGGCCAATCTCCCTCGCCCGACTAAGAGACACTCATGACAATTCTTTTTAGACTTGCTTTGGATGCCAGCAGTGCGAACTGATCGTTATTTTTCTTCTACTTTCTCTTAACTGCGGATGCAGAGCTTGCTGAGGCGTACAAAACCAACTATGTTGGAACCGCTGCAATCGATTTTATCAAATATATCAAAATTTTCGAACATGGTTTCATTTACCCCACCCACGAGCTCTACGCCAAAGCGGTCCCGGTTGTTCAAAGTTCTGGGACAGGGAAATCCCGGATGCTCACAGAGGCAGGTTGTCATTACAGTGTTTGATATGGAGGTTCAACGTTCATTCCGCATCTTACCAGGTCGGGGAAATCGTCTTCACCCTTCCCATCTGCTTTCGTAATCCTGTCGATCCGGGCTACCCACGATCGGACAGAAGCGTGTGGGCGTACTTCGAAGAGGTAACCAAGGGCAATGATTTGAGTATCAGCGGGCATCATGCAATGGCATGTTTTATTGCGGCGGCACATGGGCAGATGCTGGAGTCGCTTAATCGTTTGAGGGACGATGAACTACTTGACGCAAATGGCCTGCGTAAACGATGGTATGAGTGTATGGAGACGGAGAAAGGTGGGGCATACCGACAATTTTTTTTTGAAGCGGTGAAGGTTAAAGCAGAGAAGGTTATTTCTTTCTCTCAATGTTTTCCTTCGAGTTTACGTTATCCCCAGCTGAAGAAAGGTGGCTGCCCTTTCGTCTGGCCAAACGGAGGTCCTGGTCGTAATCCCGACAAAATGCCTCCCAAAGATTTTATCCCTCAAGACATGACCAAGAATATTTACGACAAAGTTGCTAAAAAGGCTACAAAAGATCTCACGGACTTCATTCTGATGGCCAACGCGCTCTATGTGTGACCTACATTGATGAGGCCCACGAGTTGGGGATGCTTTACTGGGCTTTGTTACGCCTCTTGAACCACCAAGATCCAGCGACAGCGATGTGGTATTCATTTTTGGGAACGAAATCTGAGCTGCATTACTTTGCGCCTAGGCCAGAAGATAGTCAGTCGCTTCTCTTTAGCCGGTGAATTTGACTTACCAGCAAACAGTGCATTCTTTGAGGCTCATTGAAGAGTCGAAGTTCTTTGTGCCTCCATTTTACGCTCTCCCTTTCGATGTCCATACGTCAAGCTCTCAACGCTTGGAAATTAAGAACTATTGCATGAGCGAATTCCGGACAGTGAAACACCTCGCTCAATACGGTAGACCCCTGTAAGTACTGGAACGTGGGGAGAATTTTACTCATTCACTCTATATAGATGGTTGGCACTCATTTTACATCATGATGACCACAAGATTGCCCTCGAGCGAATGGTTAAAATCGCAAAGGCAAAGCTTTTGAATAACAAGCCATTCAATTCGAGTAGCAGAGACCACGTGTTCACCATACTTTCTCAATGTGTCTGTCTTGAACCCACCTTGGCTAATCGAGAAGCAATTTCCCTTGCTGATCGTAGCGTCGCCAATCACATGCGGCTCCTTACCGGCATTTCTCATAAGCGTTCGATGATTAATACCTATTCCCCATCTGAACCAATCCTTTCTCTCGGTGCAATCAGCGCTCTTTACAACGCTTACGAAAATGGCCCGCTGACGCTAGACGCATTGCGGCCCGTGCTGACAACATTCACCCAGGGTCTATGCAAAGCGGGCATAATTGAAAAAGGCCAACTTGGAGAAGTTGCCGCACGAGTCCTATTACTTACTGCGCGTGATGTCACTGCCGTGAAGCAGGAGAACGGAGATTTTCTGAAACCTGTTCGCCTCTTGGACGTTTTGGATTCTCTCTTGTGTAGGGATAAATGGGAGGAAGGCGAGCGAGAAAAAATCGAAGCGCCTTTTGCTGGTGCCTATGTGAACTTCACACATTGGATCGTCACTGAAGAGAATTTACCCGATGTACCAGACGAGTGAGTAAAGTTGCCAACTTGGGTCCCCTTTGTGCTGAAAATGCCGCTTAGGGACCTGCTTGCTAATTTGTGGAGTCGACATGCAATCCTTCAATGCTCTCATAATAAGGGGTCACACGATTTTGTAGCAGCTGCATATTTTGGCGACGTTACCGACGGCGCTTTCTTCGATCCCACAAAGCTTGCGCCATTTTACGGTCAAGTCAAGCTCAAGATAAGGCCAGACACAAAGGCGGCGCGTTCTTTGCGACCCATTGGCATCCCACGGATTGCAAATCATCCCCACCTTGCAATTCTTATGGAGCTCGGAACTGATGCCAAACGACGATCTCATCATGTGTCGGTGATGAGAGCTTCTACAATAGTCAAAAGGCACTTCACCATGCTCAAGCGACACTCCAAGCCAGGCGGGCGGGAAAAGTAGATATTGATGCGCAGAAGAAGGAAATGGAGGAAAAGCAAAAGGTTCTGGATGGATGCAACTGCCAACCGATACTTGCTCGCAGTCCGAGGGACAGAGCCTTACCGCATTCTAAAGGAGGCTAAGATTGAGGCCGAATTTGAAAGTCTGCTTGACTTGGTAGATCTACTGGAAATCGACAGATCCGAGGCTTTTCAAACGATGATGCCTCTAAGGCAGTTTAACCGGGACACTGCTTACACAGCTTGGATGCATTGTTTTGTGATAGATCCTGAGGCCATGACAGTTGATATGGTCTAATTGCAGTGCTATGGATCAATGTTGGGTTTCTGTTGCGAATACATTATCTTCTTTGACATCAGTTTCACCATCCTTTGCATGTCTTTTTGTCTTAAATGTTATGGCATGTCATCCAACATGGTCACATGAGCATGAGACTACGCCGTTTGATCCGGCTTTTCATCTCGGATCAATTACATAATCGACGCATTGTTTTCCGAAAATTCATCCGAAACACCGACGACAACTTCATTCAAAACCAAGATAATCAGATCCTAACCGCAACCCATCTCCCCTTCGAATCCACCGAGTGATTCCTACAACTGTCCGTCTTCCTTCATGTTGTACCACCGCAACAGGCCCAAGTCGACCATTTGTCAAATTGGTCACCTATCGGCGTGCCCACTCCACTGCGAGTGAATACCAGTCAGCCCGAGTTCAGGAGGGATGGGTAAATCGAGACTTACTTCGGACTTGGGCACACTTCTGCTTCGACAGTAGTGTCATGGTCATCTTGTCGACAACCTTCCTTGTCCGAGATTAATTTGTTTTCTTTTGCCCATTTTTCCTTCGAATGGGCAGGTTGGACGTAGACATCCAGATGCAGAGTGCCCCACAAAGGCAACACCGTTGGGAAAAAGTCCCACCACTCCGATGATGTGCCTATGGCCTCTACATCCTTTGAGATGTCATAGCCACCGAGTAGCATCCCGTCGACGGATTGGTCGAGCTTCTCCAGCAGTTCTTCGACTTCACACAGATTGCCCGTCGCATATCTGTCAACCTCACAAGCCCTCCGGAGAAGTTCCAACGCCCGCTCTCCAGCCCCCGTTAATTCGAGACCATATATCACAACCGTCTCCAGTAGATCCACAAAGAACTCCAGGAACAGTGCAGCTTCGTGGAGATGTAGCCTGGTGTAGTGCTGGCGTTTGCTTATGAGTTCGAACGCCTCTCGTACACCTTCTTCCATCCTTGCGAGATCGACTGTTTGGCTGCTCTTGTAAGACCGAATCGCACTTCGAACCACATCCTCTACTTTCTTCTGTCCACGTTGACTGACGCGGACTTTATAGTCTCGACGAGGCATGCCAGCGCTGACAAACCAGAAAGTATAGTCGTTGTCTTCGCCATCCCACATGGCTACCACCTCATGGAGCCACCTGAATAGGCCTGAGTCTGGCGGGTAGTTTGCCAAGAGGGGTGGCAGCATAGCGGCCGAGGTGGACGGTCGTCCGCTGGTCGATGTGCTGGCGGGAAAAAAGTTGGAACTTGGTGGTTGGGAAGAGAGTTGGATTTTTCTCATGGCTTTGCCAATTTGACACGTCACTGGTCACCACATTCCCAGGCAGGGAAGCGAACAGCGACTGCGCATGCAGTTCTCCGATGGGTCATTCTTAAATTAAGAGATCAATATTATGTTGTCAACGCCTATCCGCGATGTTGCCCTTGAACATTTTTTCTCCAAACGAAGCTGTTGCACCATATTTTCGAACCTGAAACCACCACCATAGGGGTACCACAAACGTGTTACTAATCGTCAAGGTAAGGGCTTTACATAAACTGGAAACACCACAGCCGTCGTTGCGAACCGAATCGACAGCATCATTTGAAGCATCTAGACGGCAAAATATGAGATCCAAACATCGCTATTTGGGTGACGACCCTTCATTCCACCATGTACAGTGGAGGTAACTGTTTCAGGTCAGCTGATTACTTGTGGCAAGATATATAAGTAATGTGGAGGTCAGTTGTTTTTACTCAAACCGTACTCCTTAAAGCATCAACGAACTTGTCCAATTGCTCGCAGTTAAAAATGAAATTTGAAACCGATGACTGTGAGTTCCTCAATTTGGTGATTATTGGCCTGACCCTATCTCGGTTTGTCCCAGATGTATACGAGTACCATGATTTTTCCCTTTTCAATAAAACAGGTGCATGGTAAAAATTCGCCCCGAAAGGGTAGTGCTGACTTGACATTTTTTTAGTGAAAAGGTTGAAGGGCGAAACTTACGAGGGCATGCTCAAACTTACCGGCCACTCGTTCAAAAGGAAAGATTATTCCACTACGAGCAATGGTGGGATTGAATTTTATTATTATCGTGGTTCGAGTCCCTTTAATTTGTGAGAAAACTTACAATTCTAACGATTTGGCCAGTCGTCAAGGAAAACAATGATTTTTTCAAAAATCTCAGGGATGGTGATGTCAGTCTGAACTTGAAGCACAAGGCACTCAGTTGACAAATCTCAAGTTTGAACTCAATAAAGAAAAAGTTGAGGGATTGTATCCCAAGCCTCGTTCCTCGGACATGGTAAGACTTCTGGCCATAGTTCGCTGTATCGATTTCCCTTGACTTGTCTTATGAAAGGTTCAAAACGCGAAATCCTCTGATTCTTCCATAAGTTAGAGCGTAACTGCCATGTGCTTACGTGCTTCCTATTTCCCACCTACTGTATGACAGAGTCCTTACTAATAAAATATCGAACATATGTGGGAATTGGAAACTCCGGCGTTGAACAACTCGACGTGGTACGCCCAATGTTTATGTTCTAACTACAATCCGTGACGACGAGGAGGGGCTCCTCCTTAGGTTGGAGGAGGAGTAACGCCCTCCTTCCTCATACACCTCCGTTCCCTTCGACTTCGAAGGAGGAGGACGTGCCCTCTTGCCCCGTTTCCCAGGGACGACCCCTTCCGCCATGCCCGTTGCCTTCGACACCCACATATGACGGACGACCCGCTTTGATGCAAGGGGAGGGATGCGCCCTCCACCCCACATCCCTTCGATTTCGACCCAGTAGGAGGGACGACTCCTCCTCGTTCGCCTCATTTTCGAACCAACAAGGAGGGTTATATCCTCCTCTACCGGCGATCCTCTCGACACCAGGAGGAGTGCAGCCCCCCTCCCCTCTCTTCACCTCGAATTTGACGCCAGGAGGGGCTCCACCGTTCGCCTCGATTTTTACCGCAGAACGAGGGTCGTCTCTCCTCGACGTCTGGAGGGGGACCATTCCTCCGTTCCCCTCGATTTCAATGTCTGGAGGGGGAATCGTCCCTCCTCCACCTCTGTTCACCTCGATTTCGACGAAAGGAGGAGGTACACTTCTGACGCCCTCGTTCATCTCAATGTCATCAAAAGGAGGAGGGCTGTTCCCTCCTCCACCCCCTTCACTTCAATATCGACACTAGGAGGAAGGGATGGCCATTTTGTCCCCATGGGAAGAGCCGTCCCTCCAGAGGGCCATTGTGCCTAATTTTTTTTTTCATTTCCCTCATTTATATCATTACTAACTATTTGAATACAGAAAGTCATAGATGCCGAGCACAAACCACCCACTGGGGGTGTCTTTTTGTGTTTGGCGACCCGAGTTGGGTGTTTTCGTGTTCCATGGCCGTTCGCACACGCCAAGCATGAGGACGCATCCGTAATGGGTGCGTACTTTTGTTCGACACCCCCGCACACGACGAGCATGAAGATGCACCCAAGGCCTCGGTGCGTTTTCAACACGCCGAACTCGAGAACACACCCATATTTGGATGTACATTGGATGCGCTTTCGAGCATTGGGTGTACTTTAGTCTTTTATTTCTTTTAGTTTTCTTAGCCAAGATATTTTTTGTACTTGAATAAGTAAATTAAAGTAATTTGCCTTTAGCTAAAGTACTTGTTGGGATGGAGTTGTTCACAACCCGCCGTGGTCACATGAGCGTGAGACTACGCCGTGGTGCGCCGGAGTTTCCAATTCCTCAATATACTTACCGAATTATGTAAATACAGACTATATCGCAAGGGCAAACGATCATTTTTGGATTCGAAGGATCTCATATCTCCACAAAGTCAGAAAACCGTCTGCACTTCCAGCAGCGATGTAATTCCCAACCGGACTGAAATCAACTGACGAAAGCACCTCTATATGTCCCTCCAGTGTACATTGCTGCACTGCAGTGTGCATGTCCCATATACTGACGTACTTGTCAGAAGGGCCAGTGGCAACCCATTTACCATCAGATGAAATGGCAACAGACCGCACTCCTCCCTGTGAAGAAAGGGTTATGAGATAAAGAGCTATCAAAGCACATAACAAACTGACCGTATACCTGTCAAAATCCTGCCTTTCGTACCTCTTTGCCACTATCCCTGGTTCCCATTTGCGCTTCCCAGGCGATAAACCCGACCGGGTGAGCGATTTGAGTGAACCGACATTCCAAGATCTGATCATTCCATCCCAGCAACCACTCACCAACTCCTCCCCATCCGGTGTAAATGCAATACATCGTATGCTCCCTTCGTGGTCGTTCCACTTTCCGACCAATTGACCTGATCGTACATCCCATATCCGCAGAAATCGATCAAGATTCGAGCCTGCAACGAATCGACCGTTCGGAGAGAACCTGACTGATGTGAAAAGGCCTCCTCCCGTTGAGAGCAGTTTCGAAGAGCCGTCTCGCATCTTCCAAACACGGACTGAACAATCGTTCGAGCCGGTGACAAGAAGGCGGCCGTCAGGAGAGATGTCGAGCGACCGGACAGCGTCTGTGTGTCCTTTGAAGGAGGCCAATAGTCGTTTATTGGCAATGTCCCATATCTGTGGCGATTCATAAGAAAGGTTGCCAAGGAACCAAGAAAAGACGGAAACCAACGTAAATCATCTGAAATGAACATCCGACGACTAGGTATCTACCATCTGGGCTAAAACATACGCACCATACACCACGTGGAGGAAAGTCATCATCCCCGGCGTAGTCAGAAAATTCAGCCAAGGAACTGGACACAGAGAGTCGGTTGTGGTATTTGGCTGAAAGATAAAAAAGACATACCAAGTCATTGACTTATCATTTACGTCGTACATGTGCGTCCTTCCAAGACCGTAATCGAGTCCTGCAGCAAGAAAGTTCCCATCGGCGCTAAATCGTACAGAGTACACTGGGGATGAATGTTGGAACGCGTGAACGAAGGTTATGTCGAGTACTTTTTCGATTCCGGGGTTATATTTGACAGACCATTGTGGTTTCTTAAAAGCGATAACTTCGACTGGAAGCTTGGTGCAAGGTGTCGTTGAAGGGAGTAGGAGGTCAGTATGTTCAGATGGAGTTGGGACATTGGAGGATGGTGATTGAGAAATAGTACACAGAATCGGTGAAGCGGGATGGGGGGTTGTCAGTTGAGTATTCAGCGACTCCGCCTGAGGGAAACCGTGGCAATCTGGAGACGGAAAAGGGAGAGTAGCATAAGATCCAACTGTCGGAGGGGGTGATATAATAGGAGCAGTCCGTTGGCTTCCTGTGTTGAACAATCCCTGGCCATCGGATGGTACGACTGGTGCAAATACCAACGGTTGCTGCACCAAATTTGCTGGGGAGATTCTCTCTTTACAGTTGTGGCAGACGGTGTTGCGAATCTTCTCTAATTCGACATATAGACTGGAGACTACATGACTCTCCGAGTAAGCAAACTAATAGTATAAATCGATAGTAGTGACACATACGTACTCAGATCTGTATATTGCAATAATTTCCTTTGAGCTGCAACGAGTTCCTGACTTAGTACTTGTACGCTTGACTGTGGCTGGAGAAGTTCTGGCTGTCCTAAAGAATTGTAGTAAGGGGTTTGTCCGTGACTGTAGTGGCCGGTTGAACGGTGTGCCAGTGGATTTTGCGGGAATCCTGGGTGATACTGGGAAAGGTTTGGCTGTGGCCAGGGGAGATATGTGCCCGCAAATTGCGGTGGGTTTTGTTCAAATGGGTGAGCCATAGTAGTTGGGATATTCTAAGAATGACGGTCAATCAAGTTCGTTCACAAATGTTCGCCTCGTCTAAACTATCAATATATTGCCATTTTCGAACACTAGCATTACTGGCAGCGATTATGTACTAGCTCTTGCAAAAGGTCTTAGTAGGCGACGTTATTCCTATTCCGGCAAAGTAACGAAACCAGGGCGGTTGTTCCTGATCGATCGCCATGTCAAGGGACTAATGTAAGCCACGAAATCGATCTTCGCAGGGACATCTAGACCCTCAACTGAGGTATGTGCTGGTATGTGAAACGAATGAATTTTGGTGTGCGACACGATGGAAAGGGGAAATAATCTTTGTCCTAAGCCACTTACAGGCGTATTTTGGTAAGCGTAGCTGCTGGATCTTTGTGAACCTGTTTGGATAGACACCCAGTGGACCTTGTACTTTGGCCAGTTATTGGTCCTCAACTTAGTTATTTTCTCCTCCACATCAGCCCGACCTTGCTCGCCCTCATGGATCCAAAGGAACTCCATTGTGATTTCGAAATCCGTGAGTACATGGAGCATACCCCCCATCAAGGGAACCTTTTGAATCCCGGGTGTAATTCAATCGTGCAGAGTGTGTGATGGATTCAACACCACTGTGAGGTCGGTTCAGCTGACAATATGGCATTAGCTTTGCCTATCAACGACAGACCTTGTACTTAGAGTATCAAATCTGCGGGATCAACATAACGAAATAGATTATTTTTTCTCTCCTCCCAGACAAGCTTTTTCAAGTGAAGTGGATTGCTGTCGTCATGTGCTGAGGCGAGGAAAACTGCAGGATCGCCTTTCGCAAGACAGGAGAGTTCATGACGTGTTCGGGAGGTGGGACGATTCGCCTTTCATTTTACTCCCTAGAAACCCGCGGAACTTCTAGGCTCGACCCGTGCCCATGATATGGCTTTCAGATTCAAGGGCTAAGCACAAACGCCGCAAAGTTGGTTGCAACGCACACTCCTATATGCTGTCGAATATTAGTTAACAAGGTTGTTAACCTCTGTCGGCGCATTGCGGTACTTGCAACTTGATCGAAAGAGCCATCGGGACTAATGTGACTTGAGAAAGAGTGGAGGGAAAGGGCCTGAGAAAGGTTCAGCTGTCGGATATAGGAGTAGTCTGCCAGTTTCCTATGTTCTGCAATTGCGCGGCTGGCATGGTAGGGATCTGCCAGGCCAAATTTGAATCCAATTCAGCGTATTGGTTTGAGACCAGGCGTAAGCGGGCATTTGAATACGACTGCGGGTCTGCTTTGAACCAAATGAAGTTAGAACATATCTTTTTGAATCTGGTTTATGTCAGGAGCTTGTATATGTTCTAACCTCTTCACGGTTGACAGGCGATATGTTGGACATGACAAAGCTGAGGTGGGAAATTTGATCGTCTGTGTGGAAACCACTTTATTACCTAATTAGCCTCTTACTTAAGTAGTCCTTTTTTTTCTTATCCCTCCCAAGTCAGAATGGCTTCCAAGCCCGCCGTCCTGGTCTTTGGTAAGTGCATTCGCCGTTGTGCTCGACATCTGCTCACCATCTTCAGGCGGTTTGAACACTTGCTCCAGAGCTTTGGTCGCTTTTTTGGTTCCCGTTGAGGGTGATCCTCTGGTTTCGGTATGTTCGATTGTCCGCATCGTCTTTCGTTTTGGTCTTAGAAAAACAATACAGTTCCTGCGCATTGTTGACAAATACTCTGTCAATCCCCCAACAACGTAAGTCCCAACATCCGCGTATTAACCTCCTCCTCATCTCTTCTTGTAGCTACATTGGGTCAGAGTTCACCAAGGTCCTTCAGAAACCCGAGGTTGAATACCGTCAAGTAAACTTGACTATCCCTTGTGCGTCCCAAGGATCGTATTCTCGTTGCTAGGATGTTCATCTTGTCGTTAACAGCCGCAGTTGCTTCGGCATATGATGTTCCGGAGGGGTTCCCTTCTTTTGATTATGTGTTCGATTTCACCGGGGAGGTGCGCCACGACAGGACCGAATTTGTAAGTCCGCCAGTATATTCGTCTCCACTCAAGGCTCATCGTCGTTCGTCAGATCCACATTAATAATACCTTCTTGGTTACTAGGCTGTTGGGCCTGGAGGCTGCCAAACGAAATATCAAGTCTTATATCCGGATACAGCACCCTTTCTATGAAACCTCGAGCAAGCAAGCTGCTACCGAGAAAGATGACATAAAGCCTGCGAATACCATTGGCATCTGGTGGCACGAAACTCTCAGAGCTCTTGCGGCCATCGAGAAGTAACACCTTATTTCTGATGCCAACGTTGGTTGCTAACGTCTCATATTATTTTTTTAGTTTGAACCTTGTTATTCTCCGTGTTGGGTTCGTCTATGGTCCCTATACCAATTTTGGCGAGAGTAGGTCTTCACTCGCCTCATCTTCAAATTTGTTATAATTATTCATCCACCTCGTAGTAACCACCCTAATCATCGTTTCTGCCGTTTATGGGTACCTAAAACGTCCCATGAAGTCTCTGTATGTCGTTCTCCTCTATCTCGACATCCGTGACCCACACCCTTCAGATGGTCTCCAGGAAAGAATCCTACTCATACAGTTCACATTGATGATGTCGCAGCTGCCGCCTGGGCTTGCGCTACCTGGATGGCCTCTCGTTGTCGGAAGGAAGCCAATCAGCTGGCTGGAGAACTTATTCCCTTTCACAACGAAAAGAGCAAGGTTAAAGAAGTTGATGGCATGACCCCACATGACCAGAAGGTTATAGCCCCCTTGTTCAACCTGGTGTGTAGTCTTTGGGAGAATGCCTCTCAACCCATCTGACAGTCTTTTGGTAGGTCGACGATTCAAATAGCACGCTTGCTAGTTCAGGTTCAATAATAGCCGCTGTCTTTGGCACGACTTTTGAGTTCTTCAACCTGGTCGAGAGCACTCTCATTAAGGTTGGTAACACTTCATCACCTCTTTCTTCTCTTTGTGCTCAAGTAATTGGTAGGTTATGGAAGACCTCGACTTTATCAACGAACAACATGTCGAAGGTTGGACCGAGATGCTCGTCAACTCAAGTCGTCCCATTTCAAACAGCCCTCTTAACCCTTACATGGACAAATATACGCTGGCAAAGCGTGTTCTTGCCCTAGATAACAACAAGATCAAGAAGATTGTCGGCTACAATTTGTTGCGACCAGAATTCTCTCCTGCCAATCTCAAGGAAATCGTCGAAAAATGGAAGGAAGACAAGGTGTGGCCCGACGCTACCAAATCGACGAATACTTGAACCAACGCATCATCTTACTCGCATCACTACCTTCTCATTCGTTTCTCAAATAATCACATAATTCATCACTTGCAGTTCTTGCTTTCCTTGTTAACGTTGATTTTAGTATTTTTTATGTCAACTAATATACTGGTGGTCCGTTTTCACGCTCTTTACACATTATTCCACGGTACGACCGGAAATGTCTTGAATTCGCAATACATGCGATCAAAATCATATGTGAGATTTTATACTCCGAGTACAAACAAACATTGGTTGTCCCCTCGAATTCATTATTCAATGCAAACATCCTCGGCACATGTTGCGGACACTGGGTATCTCGTTAGACAGACTTCCAGCGCAGGTTACCAATGGGCTTCACTACTAGCCCCCCCTGCATATATTGCATATGTCACTGCGAGACGTGGCCGCGGCGCTCTTTCCCTGAATAAGGTGCTTAGGGCAACTTGGGTAGGAGGGCTCAGTGGTATTCTAGCCTGGTGTAATGCTCCCGACCTGGATACATTACTGACCGATCTTTCTTAATAGGTGCTGCCGCTGCAGGGGGTGCAGCCTATGTTCGATATGCATACTCAAGTGAGGAGTCTGTGCGGATGAGGAGAATTCGAACCGCATACGACGTGAGTTCACATCCCTATTTTTGCCTTTCCAAGAGGAGGATAAATTATTTTCCAATCTTCAGACCAGTCTCCTTAGAAGGAACGACCATGCCACAATTGGTGGCATTCTCACATCTGTTCTCACTCCTGCAATTCTGTGGAATCGAGCCAGCGCAATTAACCGTATGTTTTTAATGTGCATGATTATCATATTCTCCGTTCTTCATTGTTGGTGAATAGTCATCCTTGGTGGTTTTGGTTTGGGTAATGCGGTTGGGTTGCTGGCACATTATGGGCGCACACTATCTGGAGATCCACCTCGAAAGGTCAACCTTGAAGTTGTCATGCCTGTTTCCCAAGAATCATGAAATCGTACGTATACTGTTTTTTTTTCTACTTACTGGCGGTTAACAGTTACTTCACAGTCGTAAACATTTTCTATTTTTCGCCATGTTACAGGTATAATACGCTGTCTATTGTACCCATCGCGTATTTATGAAGAACCCCACTCAACTTTTAGCCATGTCCTTTAATCGACCATCAATTCGCGGAGACACTACGATCAGATTATCCCTCAACTCGTCCATGGTCCCCAATCTGCATTCAAGTCCTTTGCGAACATTTTCTCCATCGAACACGTCTACAGAACTCATATGTTCCATCATCGAGATCTGAATGTGTTCACGATAAGTCGTCCGAGATTGAGCTGCAAGTACCTTTTCCGCAGCTCGTTTCCATCGCTGGGCTCCTGATCCGGCCAAAGTATCAATGAACTCTCGTGTTTTGCTGGAGACCTTTGTTTCACGTTCGTTCTTTGACTGCAACAATTTATTGACAAATTGCTTTCCTGAAGACGTCGTACGAGATCAACAGATAAATTTGTTTGCTTCACTTGTAAAAACATACCTAGAAGATAACTCCTGACGATTGAACTGAAAGTCGACCCACACTCATGATCAATAAGCCACCTCCCTTTTGTAAGAGGTTCGTAGCCATCATGCCCCTGGGCCAGATATTCTCGCGTCACAATTTTGTATTTGCGGCCACCCGCTTCTCTGGATATTTCTTCTTCGTCAAAACCAGCATTGCTGCCCTCAGGCTTCAGGAGCCAAACTCCAAGGACTCGCTCCCCTGGTGCTTTGCTGGAGTCCCATTCCACACGAAAGCCAGAAATGGCAGGGAAGCGACTAGCAAATACCTCTTTAGCAATGGGAAGTCTACTGAAATGTGAGGCTCACCCTTCAAGAGCAGGATATTTACCAAGGGCATTTTCCAATGTATCCCACAACGTAGCACCGTCAAGCTCAAGAATTATAACGGGATCGTCGAATGGCAGGATCTCAAGAATGTCTCCCATGGTCATATACCCTGTCTTGCCGTCAATCATGATAGAAATGTTATTACTGCAGTATTCAGACCTGGGCCATAGACTGAATCCCCTCTGAACGTTCCAGCGCAAGCGATAGCACCATCTGAACCTCCGCATTCTTTCAAGTAGGGAGAATCGTCGTACACATGTCGAACGATATCCAAAAACCAATCACAGATAGGTGACTGAAAATAAGATCGGTCATCGGTCATCTGATATGATAGAAGTAATACCTCTTGTACTCGTATGTAGGTGCTCCTCACATCCACCATTACATCCGTCTTGCAGAGTGGTGCTTTGAGAGTTTTATCGACGGAGGAAAGCAGGGACTTCAATAAATCTGCGAAAGGTTTGGACGATCTCATGCTGGGTTTAACTTCATGTCTTTTCCCAGTAACCTTGCTGATTACTTTGTTTCTGACACTTCCTCCAGGGGCAGGACTAAGTTCCAGTGTCATCTCGCTGAGGTCCCTGAAGTCACTACCGCTTTTAACAACCAAGATGTCACCTTTGTCCTCTCCCGATCCAAGAACCGTTTTACTCGGGTCGAAGTTCTCCCATTCGTCAACTCCTCGACTAACAAAGTACAAGTGATCATGACCGCCAAGGATGAGGTCAACCCCATGTTCGTTTGAAATTGGTGTAGACTTTTGAAATGAAGGTGAAAGCGCCAGTAACTCCTTTGCGAGAACAACATCCTAATTCAAAAGACAGTTATGAGGGTTGTGGACCTGATACAAGACATTTCATACATTGGGTAGTCTAAAATTTGATCAGGGTGCATGAAGGTTCGTGGGGGGCCTAAGCATACCTGCAATGAGTCAAGGCAATGATGAGGTCACATCGATATGCTCCCTGTGGGTCGCGAAGAACTTTGGAAAGCCTGATCGAGGTCTCTGTCATCGACTTATACACAAACTCCGGCGGCCACGATGGTACTGTCGCGATCCATGCTCTGCATAATTTCAGTCAATCAGCAACTTGAAATAATGATAACGCACTCTTCCACGAGTCCCACGAATCCAATTCGAACACCCGCTCTCTCAAGAACAAAAAATTCTTTAAGGTGATTGGGAACTTGCGACGTGGTTGAATCATGGATGTTGCTCAGAAGCCAAGGCTAAACATGATGGCTTCGTTTCTTTTTTCTTCTTTGCGTACCACAAGGATTTACGTACAAACTTGGTGTCCTTGATGAGCTTAGAAAGATGAGGATATCCTACTCAAACATGAGTATTATCTTGGATTTCTGATAAGCCGACTACCAAAATCAAAGTCATGGTTGCCTGTAATGGAGGGGGTTATCAAAGATGACAGAAGAACGGTAGGAATGCGAACCGGCAACCGTTACATCTACCCCAAGGGAATTGAGCACCGGGACCTAACGTAGGATATCAGTTTTCATTGGAACGTAGACCATTTAATAACGGCATTTCACCATATGGCTTCCTCTTGTTACGGAGCTTTCGACGGAAGGAGAAAATACATCACCAGAAAAGAGCAATAAACCTTCCCGATTACTCTCAGTCCATTGAGCACGAATATCTTCGATTAAAGCTGAAAATTGAGTAACGTCGATTGTTTCTTCGCTGGTAGGCAGATATTTCTGGGGGGTGACGCGGTAAACATCATTGAAATGCAAGATTGAGAGTTTTGACAACATGATCACGGAAGACAAGTAGATATGATTCTGACTCGGATAACGAACTTACAAACATATACACACACAATTTTATTTTAATATCTACAATTATAATCAACCATTGACCGAAGGAGCAGGAGGGGGAATGATCTCTAGTAGAAATCCAGGAAGGAAACGCTCCATTCTCTCTTGGGTATTTGTCCAGAGGGTTTTTTGTAGTTCGGTCTGCTGCATTCCAGGTGGAGAGAGAATATTGACTGAATTCATCACAAGAAGAATATTCTTCAATGATTCTGGGACAGCTTCATACTATGCCAGAATAAGTGATATCACGTACATAGACAGAGGGTAACTCACCAGTTGGTCTCCACGATTGACATGCATGAGGCGGTCAAGGAGGTCCAACACCTGAATCCATAATAACCGAAAATCTGTTTTTGCTCTACTTTCTTTCACTTCGAGATGCATAAAGACTCTACAGAGTAAAGCGGACCCCTTCATTCGGGTTTCAAGCATACCCTGCGGATCCTTCGATGCGACTTGTGGCTTCAGTAGTGCGTCCACAAGCGGGAACACCACCTTGTTAAAGATCTCTTCCACCTTCGACTGTTCTGCTTCTCTAATCAATGGCGAGCCAAGGAGAACACGTTGCAGGCTGCTGAGAGCAGAATGCCGTATTTCTCTAGAAGCATTGGTCGATTGGCGACCGAGAGTGACCACCAAGGGCATGACCATACTCTTCCAAGCTAATATAGAATCGTAAGAGACTTTGTCTTCTTATAAATGGATAGTGGTACCTAGAGTTTCTGAAATCTCGGAATTTTGCACCCACGGCGTTATTTTCTTGTGAAGAATGGGTATTAGATCGACAGCAGCCTTCCCTCGGGCGATATTGGGAGAACTGAAGTTGATGTTAATTAAACGATTTTAAAATACGAAGAAACACATGCTTTGCAACTGAAAGTGGTTCTGCTCGACGGTCACGAGGTTGTTGTTGCTCTTGTACCAGCCCAGCCATTGCTGCAAAGTCGTCCAACACGGTCAAGACCCCAGAGAAATTATCGGGTACAATTGAATTGTCTGGCCCTTCCTCTGTTAGCGCTTGTATAAGTTCAAATGATAGTCGGGCAGCTTCGGGGTGGGTCATTGTGGAACGGATAAGAGCAAGGACCAGGTTCCATTCAGTCTGCGATCTGAGTGCTGTAATTAACACAGAAAAGGAGAAGAGGACAAAAAAAGAAAGTACTGGATAATGTTTTTCTCCTTCTGGAGAACTAAAATTAACCCAGCAACGATTTGCTCTCCTATCATATTGGACATACTAGATGGCAGGCCCGCAAGGGAGTCAAAAGCAAAGTAGACTTGGTCACGCAGTGTCGGCTAATTCCATGTTAACAAAGACAAGAGCAAAATATAATAAGACAAACCTTTTGTGCTAATATCTGACAGAGCCTCATAAGACAGACAACGACCCGCTCGATGAGAAGTATGCTGTGTTGTGTAGAAGATGAAAGAAGGGTAGAAATATGTTCGAAGACAATTGGCCTGGGAAGGGTGAGGACGACGTATCTCAATGGGTGGAATAACCTACCACAACTCCTCGATGTATTGAGGGGCTTGATTTGTTATGCTGACCATGGTCTCCAAAAGAAACACTGAAGCAGGATCATAGGGAAGTCGAAAAACCTCAGCATCGAGTGGAGGGGCATCCTCTGACTGGGCTCTCAGTCTCGCAATGGATCGGTCATGCGCGAGAGCCTCTATAGCGCGGACTGCTGCTACAAGGGCTTCTGAGTCTAGCTGACTACATAAAAGTCTAAGGAATATCAATAACAAAGAAAAATGGAACTCACACGATCTGACTGTAGAGTTCGTCCAAACGACAAGATGTAATACAATCCATGGTTGACAGTGTATTTTCCACATCTGCTTCGGTTGCGTCGGGCACGGAGAGTTGGGAGTTGTATGGTGTCATCAAGTAAGAGGAGAGTGCAGACAAGAGTCCCCCGTCACTCCTGACGAGTGACTTGGAGGGTTGGCTACCTCTGAGTGGAATCAAGGTCACGCCACCGAGGAAATCCTCCATTTGGAGCATCCGAGTTGGTAACAGGGAGTGTATAAACAAGTTTTGGAACATGTCGAAGATCTGGAGGTAGAAATTGGTGAGGTTGGTCAGCTACATAGAATACACGTATCTTACTTGGGTCCATCCTTCGCGGAGGGCGTTGCTGTTACCATTTACGATGTTGAACAAGACTACAGCAGCGAGCTGCCCTCTGAAATTGGTGCCGAACTCAACCGACAACTTCGAAACTGTTACAGACTGGCCTTCCACATCGATGACGGGATAATTAGGAATCTGTATTGGAAGAGATTCGGATAGCAAGCTCGTGGCCTGTGACAAGGAGAGAACAACAAAATCGAACACATCTGGCATGCTGAAGTGTTGAGCGAGGGTAGCACATTGTCGAAAGCCCGCGATGGCTCGTTGAATAATGTATTCATCCTCGAAACTGATGAAGGCATATGCAATTGCTGAGATCACAGGCCTCCACACTGCCTTGAACATGGCGACGTCGAAAAGGGTCGAATTACAAATCATGTACTCTCCTTTGCTTCCTGTTCAGGACTATTTCGAAGAGAAACTAGAAGACAAACCTTACCTGTCTGCCGTGAGCGAGTCAGAAGTTCTTTCCAGGCATATTCAAAACCTAGTTGCCCGGTGTGTTCTTCTGGCATGACAATTTCTCTTTTGCGGATGGAGTCGTAGATATTTTGCTGAAACTCCATAAGAAAAAAGTCTGCTGGTGCGTTTGCAAGAAGTTCGTACCAAAAACTCGGACGAAAAGTCAGTCCCATCATTGATTCCTCTGAGATTGCGCTTGTAGTCATCGATTGTCATGCGTTTCTTGATACGAGATAAGTGAGAAGAATATTAATAGGACAACAGCCAGCTTACTCGAATTTGGGGGTTATGTTGATCAGTATTGAGCATGATGATGGAATAGGACAAAACATGTGTGGCATCTCCACTCTTGATTTCGGCTTTATTCTGAATGAGACTCCATAATAACGTCGAATCTTCAATCAGGATCCTTACCTGGACCAGATGCAAAGTAGATCTCGGCAAAAGTCTCCGTAATGCGCGCAATTTGCTGAGCCTCTCCAGGTAATCGAAATGTTTCGAGAAGTTCCCGCATGGCCTCAGCAATCAGTTTCTATTTAAAAGATCAGCATAGAGCACATGGCTCATGACGAAGGCACTGACATCCTTAAAATCGAATAGACCCATGAATTCTCTTAGAACGTCGAGATTTTCAGGTTTCGAGATGAAATCGCCTAGCAATCGTTTATCAATTCTGGTGCAATTTTTCAGGAATATGGCTAGGCTTCGAGATTTTGACTCCTCCAGACCGGGGTCCATATGGATTATACCATTCTCCTCCAAGAAAGTAATCCCAGTCTTCGGTTTCGCGTTAAAGCGAGCGGCACCAGTCAGAATAAGTTGCTTCTTTGACTTCGCTTGAAGGAGAGAATCCGAAGTCGAGAAATCCTATCATAGGATTGAGAATCCGATTGTCATTGACTAAAAGTGGGACTAACTTCAGGCCATGGTTCGCTGACTTGGTCCTATATTACGCTTTGCATCAGCAAATTAACAGCACCCAAGGAGCAGGAGGACGAACATCCAGTGCACGCGATGCCATGTCGTTGACAAATGAAAGTAAGAGCTCAAGACAGATGTGCTGTACATGCCGTTGAACTTCGAAATTGCCCATTCCTGGTGCCGGATACACTGCCTTAATCTATTGTAAGATTCCATTCTGGAAGGGCATGGAGAAACGTACTTTCGTCAAAAAGTCAACGAGCCGCTCGAACATATTTTCGCAGTTTGGATCACAATCATAGTTTGTATAGAGGTCAACCACAAAGCTTGCGTGACCTGCAATTTGGCCAAGAGTCTCCAGTATAAAATCTCTTGTTTCCCCTTTGGCTGGAGGCACTAATAGACGCGAAGGAGACGAGGTCGACTCTGATTCAGGGTTGTCAACGGGCAAAAGAAGTGGACTGTTGTTGGATGCGGGCGTTCCAAAGTGTGGTGAAGGGGAAACTCCACGTGGTTTCGGGGTGGTGATTGAAGGTCCTTTAACAGGGGACACCTGTGGTGGTGTTAATCTGTCAATCGTGAAGGTCAAATAAAGCTCTTGCTGCAGCTTCAGATGTTTCCTCATAGTGTCAAGAATAGTAGAAATGGTGCGCAATGACCACTGTAGTACGTTGCTGTTTTCCGAGCGAGCAAGTTGAAACAGGAATTTGCAACCTGGATCCACGATGATTGCTTTCAAGGAGGGGAATTCGGCTATTCGGTTGCCAGCTGCTTCAAATGCTGCATTAAGCACCCCAAGGGCAGTCAAGCGAGTTGAATCGGTATGTTGGTGGTCATTTGGATCAAGTACGTTAACTAGAACACGCAAAATCTCCACGATTGAAGGCAAGCCATCTATGGTACTGTTAGTGCCGGCCAAGTCAATAAAAGATCACGCACACGTTGCTCTGTTTTCTGGTAAGACGGGTGTCCTAGGTGGCGGAATTTCGTGATAACTCTCCGATGTTTCTGAGGGCTCAGCAGGATCCTTCAATTGCACCTCTTCCGCCTTCTCGTCTTGACTCATGACGGTCATTCGAAGTTCACCCTCCTTTGTTTCATCCTCAGTCTCAATTGCAAGCTTCGATTCCTCCTCCTCAGGATCCAGACTTTTCAGCTTTGAGAAGACAATTCTAACCAGTCTATGCATTGCCGTTTCCGCAGAGCGACGAAGAGTCTCTGAATGTGTTCTTGTCAGCATTTTGAATGGAACTCAGTAACGGGAAGCATACCACTGAGGCGCATTTGACAACACGTTGTTAGAACTGTTTCCAACATCTCGCAAACTTCGATGTCACCCAACCCGAAACCAATAGAATCGGAAAAGCAATCCTGAATGACGGTGATAATCTTCAATAATACCACTTCATCCCCGGACGAGTCGCTTGCTTCGAATTTACAATGAGAGAGGGTGGAACTGAGCTCTACTAAAGCGGCATCCAAACAGCGAGAATTCGGAGATATAATTCCGCACACAAAGAAACTATGCAAAGCGGACAGAGATGCAGAGGTGATGGGCCCTGTGGACAAAGGGGATCGTAGAATCGCGAAGAACGGGGTGAGTAGTTCTGTCAAGTCGATCTGCAAAATGTCTGCAAAACTGTCAAAACGCACATCGATAAATGAAAGATAATCGCATACCATGTGTGGAGTGTACAAGACGTTTTAGCTCAACAAATCCTGCGATGAGTTCAGCTTCTTTAGACCTCCGACCCGTGAATCGAGTTTGGTTGGCAGAAGATATTCTGAGCCCTAGATTCGTCCCCAATCCTGGCGAATCTCTAAGAGGCACTACAAGTGAAGATGCCCAGCGAGAGTTCTTGCGCATGGTCGATGTGAGCGACAATACTTCAGCCAGAAAGACATGTTTTAACAGCGCTGGGCTCGGTGTATAGTCACTATCCATAATGTGAAAGAGATTATTCACGTCGCGTTTTGGTCGCGTTAACCACGTCGACCTTTGTCACATGACATCATTTCATATTTATACAGACAATTTAGCAAAAAGGACACGTATTACTGGTCTCCTGTACGCTGCGTCATGGCAGCTTGGCCTGCGGCTGTTGCAGCGAGCCGCGAACGTTTTCTTTCCGCCTCTGTTCCAGGTTGCGATGAGATATGGCAGTGGGAAGTAATTGTGAACATGTCACTTACCAGCCTCTTTCTCGCGTTCAATTTCAGAAACGATCGCCTCTATCTCGGGGAGCTCTAGATTCTTGAGAGAAAATAAGACCACGCGAATATACACCAGTTAGATTACTCACAGTGATCTTGCCATAGCTTTCCATAACACTGATCTCGATATTCTTGGCTCCAGTTTGCACCACCTCGAGTAAGCTTTTAACCGTCAATTTGATGCTTTCGTCTCTGGTCATGTCGTCTCTGTGATTCTTCTCCAAAAATTCCCGAACGGTTTTCGAAGATCGTCCAATCGCAACAGCCTGTAGAATGATCAGGATGAGCATCCTTCACGAACAAAGGGTTCACACCTTCCAAGCGCTGTATATCCCACTAGGTTCAGTTTGGTATAGGTGGGGCTTAGTGTCATGCGGATCGAATCCAACAACTAAGGTAGAGACGCCGAACGGTCTAACACCTCCGGCTTGTGTGTACCTCTGTGAACAAACTCAATGGGAGTTCCGTATCCACACTGAATAGCATTACCTGTTGGATACCCGCCACATGTCTTGTGATATACTCCACCGTTACTGGATCCTCCACGGTGAGTCGATGGCTCTGGCATTCAACCCGGGCTTTGTCGATCAGCACACGGCCGTCAGCCGTAAGTCCTGGGATACAGAGATCAAAAACAAATTGCAGGAGTTCAAGTCCAATTCCTCACCTGCAAAGGCAAGGCAAATGTGGTCATCGAGCATAGCAACTTTTCGGACCGTTCTTGGGTCTTGTAATTGAAGAACCGATTTCTTTTCAACACCAAGCACGACAACGCCCTTACCGCGGACTCCAACCTTCGTAATAGCAAGTAAATTTCGGCAAGAAAGTTTAAAAGAGGCAACACACAGCACATGTTCCTTTCCGTACTGCTTCAAGAGCATATTCTACCTGTTCAGATTGATCAGATCGTGAAGTCAGTTCATTTAGAAAGGAAATTCAACCTGGAACAAATGGCCGTCGGGTGAAAATACAGTAAGAGCTTTCCATAAGAACCCGTCAGACTATCAGCATTCAACTTATCAATATAAACATACCGCGATCGTAAGACCTAGACATGACTAGCAACAAGATAGTTAGGACGGCGGACGCGCGGCCAGTTAGAGCTCTGTTGCGATCACGTGGCAAAATCAGTGCTTTGTCTCCACTCACTCGATGGCACATTGGCGGCTGAGCTCATTGCCTCCTGGAGTATAATTTGTGCACTCTGCTAGTATGCAAGGCGAAGAAACTACAATCGTGCCATTAAACTGCGCCTTTTGTTTCAAAGATCTCGGATTCTTGACAGTCCCGGAACGGGAAGCACATTATGAGGACCACTTTGTAAACGACAATGTCAATCACTCTGATTCCAGGAGTAAGTATTCTAATATGGTTAGGAACTCTTCACCCATTTCCCCTGCGTTGTAGATGGTAAAGTAACAGTGGCATCTGCAAGTTCTAGCAAAGCCACAACATATCCCATCACCAGCCCTGAGAAATCCAAAACCCCAAACAAAAAATGGACTTTTCTAAAGGAAAGAGATGTCTTCTGGTATCCCGAGCAAACGACCGCTCCCCCGTCAAACTATACACCTGGTATGTCTTTCAGCGAAAATCGTATTTCTAGGTCTTAAAGACACCGATGACGCAGGGTTAATACCTTTAATCAGGAAGGGCCTACTAAACGGTCAAAGCCGTCAACTTATCCGCCGTGCTGTGCTTTGCGACCAACGGGTTGTTCATATACACCGCGACATTTGGGACGCCACCTGGGGCTGCGGGTTCGTCTGACTTGATTTCTGCCACTGTGACGTATCTCATTTCGTTAGCTATCGAAATTTTGTTATGGCATGTGCGGCTCTGATGAGCCAGGGACAACAACCACTATACTTTCCTTTGCTGGACACACCGGTTCCTCCCAGCGTTAGAAACTTACAATCCTGGATTGAGTCCGCCTGGAAAGAAGGTGTGATTGGACTTTGGCACCCCTTCTACAATTACCCCTTTGAATGCTGTGCATTAGGTTTTGATCCAGAGGGTCACAAAGAATTGAAAAATCTGGTCGGCACATCAAAGTGGGTTGGCACAGGCGGTACATATACTCGCTCCTGAAACACCATTTCCCCAATTGACAAATTTAAAGATTTATGGGTGGCATTCTCCTACCGTGGCATACCGTTCGTTCAAGCTATGCTAAATTGATCCCCGTTTTTAATTGAACTTCCAGAGCTCAGCTTGTTGACTTTGATCTTCGGAACAATCCACAAGGCAAGTGCCCAGATCTGGAATTATTGTGTCATTAACAACCGCTTTCACAGGATTACAAATTCTCATTAATTGGGTTGTTGACTACTTCTCGGTTAAGGAGAATACCAACACGAGTCCGAAGAATGCATTTGAGTCCATGAAAATACCCCAGATTATAGTAACGGAGAAGATGCCAATCATACTGCAACACAAAGGGCATTCACGAATCATTATTGGATACGAGATTGACAAGAATGGTGTTTCAAATTTGCTCACTTTTGATCCAGGGTTGTAAGATTAAATGTGTCCCTGGTTGTTGCTTCAAACGCCCTGACTTTCTGCGGCAGCCGACCATCTACAGCGCTTCGCACAGCAGCTCTAAAGGAGTTTGCACAATATAAGTCATCCACACAGCGTAAGCCGATTATTTGAGGGTTGTCACTGAACTCAACCCCACGTCCGTCTTAGACTTGGGAGCATCCGATTCATCAAATCTCAAACGCAAACGGTCCGATGACATCGTCATATTAGACGTCGATGACTCTCGTTCATCTGGAAACAGCCATTCCAAGGTCTGGTCGCCGTTGAAGGAGGGGTTCAAGTCGCGCACCACAAATGCTGTACAAGTCGACCTATATTCCATGACAAGGAAGTTTCGGTTAGATCCCAAAATGATGAGGTGCAGTATAGTTATTACTATTGATTCATACTAAATCCCCTGTGTCATACAGCAAGAAAAAGGAATACCAGATCCTGTACTTCCCCATGACAGCTCCGTTGACGGATTATGAGAAAATCGAAAGAAAGAGGGTAACGAGTACAAAAATTGGTTTGGGAGTCTAGGTTTATATGCAATTTTATGTCGATAGACTGTTATACAGATGCCATTACGACATCACCAGATGCGTCTACCTTTGAAGCAGATGGAAGACCAACGAGAGGTGGTAAATCCAATGCAGCAACAGCGTATCGCAATGCCCTCTCCCATGCCTCCTCAACCATATATCCTCCACCTCTCATAATTCCTTCCCTATCTTTCCTAACCGCCTCGCTGAAGAAGTCGTTATAACCGTTCGGATCAAGCTGGTATTTATCCTCATATGAATACCAAATATCCTGAAACGGCACATGTGGTACATCAGCCACGTCCACTGCAGCCCTTGTCCTCAACAACTTGGCATTACTCTGGGCTACATTCGCACTGGCCGCTATACGCGCAGACGCTCTCTTTAACGCATTCGCCTTACTCTTCGCGATGACCTTTGCGGCGCTCTTGTCGCTCGTTTCGAGTTTGTCGATAATCTCTCTCCTTTCCTTTTCGCGTTCTTCGCGTTCTTCCTCTTCTTCTTGGCGAAGTTGAGTAGCGCGGTGCTCGCGTTCCCGCCGCTCTGTTTCTTCATGATCGCGGAGTTCGCGGGCATACGTTTCTTCGCGTTGGATGTTGAGTTCGATAAGCGCTGCATTCTCGGCACGGTAGGCGGCTATGCGGACCTCCGTCTGTGGGATATCTATGTCATTGATGAGGTTGAACGCTAAGAAGCCGTCATTGGGGTTTAGGAGGGGAAACAGCAAGATACGCACTGAGGTCTTCGACTTCTTCAAGATAATCATTGTAAGAATGAAGATCTGGGAAATCCTCACGACGTTTATTGAACCTTATAGACATTGAGTAAAATAAAAAGAGAAGGAGAGTTCACTAGGTACTCTTTTGCTACACGGCGCCGTATTGCGACTTCCTTCTCGACTGTCAAGTCTTCGAATGTTTGGGGCATAAAAGCAAGCTTTCTGAGATTTTTGTTGCATATGGGGCAAGGAGCTGGTCCAAGAGTAAACAGTCTGTCTATACACGATTCACACCTTGGCAGATATTAGGATAAGCAGAACATCACAAGTAGAAAAGGACATACATTTTGTGGTAACATGAACTGACCAGCAGCCGTAATTTTGGATTCAAGTACCGGTCACTTTTACAAACTGGGCATTGGTCATCCATAGACTAATAAAAAGAGCTCGATGGTCATAAAAGTGCGAGAAACATGGGAACGGCTCACAAAATACTCTGTCGTTCTTCCAGACGCATCTTTGACACCCCCACCAAATACAAGTATCGAGGTGCTCTGTACTTGTGGTGTCGACGAGCGTGTATGCGAATTCGAGGCTAATGCACCGCCTTTGCGAACAGTCTTTCCTTGAAGCCAGCCACCCACATTAGTCCTGTTGGATGACATTCAAGTTGCACAACAATTGAGGCGTGATTTGAATCACATAATCATCGTAAATCGGATGACCAACGCTCGAATATTTAAAGAGTTTGAGACGAGCTAGCTAACTTCACCAAAAATGTCCAACTCGACTTCGGCGACCAAATGGCGTGAGGCCTTGGAATCATTGCCAGCCACGCCAGAGAACATACCTGCATTCTTCTTCGCCCATGGCTCCCCTGCTCTGGCATTCCCAGATCCCGTACAGACCAACTCCATGTTCAAATACCAAGGAAAAGGCAGTCCGTTGTATGAATTCCTGAAGGATTTCGGCCCCATTCTACTCGAAAAGTACAAACCAAAGGGAATCGTCGTTTTCAGCGCACACTGGGAAACGGACGGTGAACGTCAAGGTAGGCTTTCAACTATGCCTCATAATAATCGCTGAATGACTCGATAAGTCACGGATTATGGCGATGAAAATCCACTGCTCTTCGACTACTATGGTTTCTCGGATCCGCTTTACAAACTCAAGTTCAAGTCCAGGGGAGATTCTAATCTCGCAAACAGGGTTGTGGAATTGTACCATAAAGTCCGTAGACGTCATCGCCTTTGGGACTCTTTAACATGACGGTCCTCCACAGGCAGGTCTAGACGCAAGGGTCACCAAGTCAAGTGAGCCACGTGGGTCGGATGGACGAGGGTTTGAAGGCCCAGGGCTTGATCACGGTGTCTTCATTCCATTTCGTATCATGTTCGGGGAGGAATTCACCGAGATCCCAATCGTGCAAGTGTCCATTGATGCTAGTCTCAATCCAGCAAAGAATTGGGAAATTGGAAAGGCTGTTGCAGCACTAAGGTATGCAGGCTTGTTTAACCTTGTGTTTGGTCAATCAGAGCGATTGTCCCCGAAGACAGGAAGGTATTCTGATCCTCTCAGGCGGCCTAGTGGCGCACAATCTGCGCGACAGAAGGAGTTTCTCTCCAGACACTGCAACTGAGCTCCACAAGGCATTCGACAAAGCTCTTCATGAGGCTATTCAAGTCCCAGATGCAAGTCAGACGTGCTGTTTTGTTCGATGGCTGACTTCTGTATGTAGGGGGAGAGGAAGAACGCGTTGTTCGACCTGACACAACACGCTGGATTCCGGCCTATGCACCCGAGAGAAGACCACTTTGTTCCGGTCTATGTCGCCGGAGGCGCTGGAGAAGGGGGTGGAGTGAAGACACTTGCTGACATGTACGGTATTCCAACATTTGCATTTGGCTTGTAGACAATTTATGATGTTCGCATGTGACACCGTGTGACTGAGTTCCATATATATTGGCTCTCATCTTTCCTTCGTCCTCTCATCTCGTTTGTCAAATTCGCCTTTCGTGCGCGGTGCGTGCGCCTCGAGAACGACGCTCCACACGGTGTGTTAGCGGCTGTCTACTGGTCCCCGTTGTTGTCCGCGATGCTGCGGTCATTCTCTCTCCCGTGTTTGTCCCAGGATCTCACCCGAATGTCCGCGCTCGCGTGTCCTATCCGCCAGGAGCCCAAGATGATCTGTGCAGATATTCCCTTGACGCCACCCTCGTCCCCTGGACCTGAACAATCTATCGTGGCCATCACACCCCAGGAGCTGTGTCCGGGTATCAACCATCAGTTTATCCGACTCGCTGATACTCCTTCTGAACCCATGGAAGTGGATAGAGAAACGATAGACGACGAACAGGAAGCAATATCTCCACCTCGCCCTCGCCGTCTTCTGGAGGACGAGGCTGTCCATCTCACACGAACAGGTATCAAGTTATCAGATTTTGAAGTCAGAGGGACTCTAGGTTCGCTCTTTTGGAGTTTATTTTCCCTTTGGAACCTCTAATCGTTCGCTGCAGGCACTGGGACCTTTGGCAAGGTTTTCCTGGTCCGCCATTCTAAATCCCGCTCGGGAACACAAAATTTTTATGCTATGAAGGTGCTACGCAAAACAGATATTGTTCGGCTCCGCCAAGTTGAACACGTCAACGCAGAACGCTACATCCTCTCGCGCGTACACCATCCATTCGTAGTTGATCTCTTTTCCACCTTCCAAGACAGCCTCAACGTTTACATGCTGATGTCTTACGTTCCTGGCGGCGAGCTCTTCACACACCTTCGTCGGGCGCAGCGCTTTACCCCCGACGTCACCCGTTTCTACCTTGCAACTATCATCCTGGCCTTAAAATACCTTCACTCCTTTAATATCGTCTACCGCGACCTCAAACCCGAAAATTTATTGTTGGACTCGAAAGGTTACCTTCGTCTCACCGATTTTGGGTTCGCCAAAGTCGTCGACGACCGTACTTGGACACTCTGCGGAACTCCAGAATACCTTGCACCGGAAATCATTCAATCTGATGGTCACGGCAAAGCCGCTGACTGGTGGGCATGTGGTGTTCTCTGCTATGAAATGTTGGTCGGATATCCGCCCTTCTTTGATGAAACACCATATGGGATCTATGAGAAGATCCTTAACGGCCACGTCCATTGGCCGAAATCCATGGATAAATTATCCAAGGATCTCATCAAGTCATTCTTAAATCCAGACCGTACAAAACGTTTGGGCAACATGATTGGTGGTCCACAAGATATTCTTGAACACCCCTGGTTCAGGGGGGTTGACTGGGACGCCCTTGAAAGGCGCGAGATTCACGTAAGTATCTTTTAATTTTGCTCCATGGTCCCACGTGGTTGACAATTGACAACCAGGCACCCATCATACCACGTACATCCTCAATTGACGATACACGTCACTTTTTACATTTGCCCTTGCCTTCTCCCGACGAAATTCCTGGTCTAAGTGGTCGTGAGCGGGATTACACTTTCCAACAACGTTTTGACCCGATTTCTTATCAATTCCTCGAATTCTGAACTCCTCCATGCCCATGGCTCCCCACGCTCATTACAAATTTCCCCGTTACTGCGCTCAGTCTGCATACTAATAAGCATTCGTCTCTATCAAATTCCCCTATCCAACTTTTTTGCGCATTTCCTCGCATTCGCGTTTCCTCCCTTTTCTTGGCTCTCAAACCATCCCTATATTTCTTCAGAATCTGTAGCCCTCCTGCTTTCGTATCGCCAGCCTCTGTGGTCCGTTGTATCCCTTCATTCGTACCCGACCATTCGGTGTACTCCTCAGTGTATATAATTATATCCTTCTCGATGTCTTGCCTCTTCTCTCTTCTGTCGTAGCAATTCTGCTTGTGACCACTGATAGTCGGTATTTCTGTTAACGTTTGTAGCATTCTGTCCGTCGACCCAGCATACCTCGTCTTTCTACATCTTGCTAGCTTCTGTATTAATAGTCGGTATTTATGTCTGCCACCTGATTGCGAAACTCCCCGTAATAGGATACTCCCTCGAGCAATCTGATTCTATAAATAATTACCAGTTTCAACAATTCCTACCTCATCCATCGTACAAGGAATGAGCAGTAGCGAGAACTTCCTGGTCGCTGAGGCACAACTCATCCTCGATCAAGTGTGTTTGATTCCTTTTGTCATCATCCCTTGTGAACAATTCCAACAGGCAAGGAAAGAAAAGGCGGAACGCATAAAAACTCTTGGAGAACCCATCGAACTTCCGGGAAAAGCTCTTGCTATTAAGATCCACGACAATGTAGCTTGGATTGCCGAGAATACCACTGTTGTCAGGAAGCTTGATCTGGAAGTGAGTACAGGGAAGGGTGTCCACGCATCAACCACTTGATGGATAACAGTCAGGAAAGACATTGCAGCTGTTCAAAGGACACAATGGACCGGTCACAAGCCTCGCATTTTATACCTCAAACCCGGGAAAGAAGGATATTTTGATAACTGGATCATGGGATAACGTATGTGTTGCTATCCTCGTCCGAGCTTGATCGATGACCAACTTTTATTTTGTCAGTCCATAAGACTGTGGGACACAAGAGTATGTACCCCACAGCCAACAGAGGAAAAGATCGACATGACCCATAGCTTCCTTTTCTTAACAGACAAGCCAGATAATCTCAGTGACACCAGATGCTCACTCGGATTTTGTAAAGTCGCTCCATGTCTTTCCATCACTTCAACTTCTCGTTTCAGGGAGTTCCGATAAAGTCGCGCGGTTTTGGTAAGCCCCATTCTATAAATTTTCCTCATTTTACCTAGGAAACGCTAACAAATGATCCATTAGGGATTTATCCCTTTCGGAGAGTCCAAACCCACTACAGAGTCTTGGATCTATCTCGTCTCATACTCGACCGGTTGAGTGTCTTGATGGACAGGCACTCTCCGACGATACTGCAGTCTTGTACACTGGCGACACTATGGGTGTCATAAAAGTGTGGAATTTACAAAAAGACAAGAACAATAACCCTCCGAGGTGGACTGCTAAGCTCAGAGACACTCTCAATCACCATAGAACTAGGATAAATGATATAAGATGCGGGACTGAGCAGATCTGGACAGGTATGAACACACTTGTTTGAGGAGTCGGGCGTGTGCTGACATTCTGTAATTATAGCTTCGGCAGATGAAACAATCAGGGTTATTCCTATCGGTGCTGGGGAGCACAATTTAAATTCGACAAAGCCTCCAGAGCCAATAAAACACCCAGCGGCTGTTCGTGCAATTCTCCCTTTGCTACTAACGGATCTTTCAGAACCATACTTGATCTCTGCTGCCGGAGACATTCTGAGGACATTCGATGTTTCTTCACTACACGAACCAGAACTGCTGAGCGAAATAGATTGTCATTGGCACGATATAACCTCGGTTCAGTTGTGGATGCGGAGATCAGTGGGTGACGATGGTAGAAAACGCGTCGAGCCATGGATCCTTACGACAAGCTTGGACAAAACGATTAGGAAGTGGAGGTTGGCTGGTAGGTTCTTGGGCTTTTGGTTTATTTCACATTTGCTGATTGCCTTCCGTTTCCTTCTGGGCAGATCTCTTGAACCCTCCACCTGCTTTCAAGGCAAAGGAGAAACCACAGGAAGCTCCTGGAATCACGTTGACAGAAGAAGAAGAGCGCGAGCTTGAGGAACTGATGGGCGAAGACTAACGATATGAGAAATGGTTTATATATTAGAATACAATGTTTTTGGAATCCACTCTTGTGATACCTAAATAGGGAATTCCTTACGGTCCGTTGCGATCAAACCGAAGTTTGTCCCGCAAATTTTTGAACAATGGACATGGCATGCCCTTCGTCGTCGTCGTCGGTGTCAACCGCGACTTGTCCAGTTGACCACTCTTCACAGCGTACAGTAGACCACAATGCTTCCAAGAACGAGCCGACATGTCCAGTCGACCACGCAACTCAGTCCAACTGGGACCGCTTCCTGTCAGCCGACGCGTCGTCCTCCATTCGTCCCCTTCATGTTCCTCTTTCACAAGATCGCGAAGTATCCTCAATACCAAAAACAAGCGAAGGAAAGTGGGTGTACCCTTCCGAAGCGCAATTCTTCGCTGCCATGGCACGGAAACATCATAATCCAAACGCAGCGGACATGAGGTCAATCGTTCCGATCCATAATGCCGTCAATGAACGAGCTTGGAGTGAAATCCTGGGCTGGGAAGCGGGAAAGGGAGGTGATGCATGTGGAGGTGTGAAATTGGTTAATTTCAAAGGACGACCGGGTGACAGAAGCCCAAAAGCCCGCTTGAATACGCTGCTTGGGTATTTATTATTCGTCTCTATGTTTCTTCGCCTCTTATCAAATTTGTGGTAGGTATTCTGCTCCCTTTGACCGTCATGACTGGGTCATCGAACGTTGTGGCACTCGAGTGCGCTATATTATTGACTTTTACACTGGTCGGAACACGAACAAGGGTGAAATGTCTTTTTATCTTGATGTTAGACCTGCACTAGATAATTGGGAAGGTGTCAAGATGAGATTGGAGGGGTTGTGGAGATCATGGTCTTCATAGCATCATACATTTAAAAAAAGTATTAATGACCATCTGTGCTATGGCTAGCTTTTTCTGCTTACTTTGATCTTCTTGGCTGGCCGTTCGTCCTCTGAACTCTCCTCGTCTTCGCTGGACGCGTCATCCTCTGCGCCTTCCTCGTCAGAAACGTCTTCCTCATCGTCCCATTCACCGAGGCCGTCATTCTCCTCCTCACTTTCAGAGCCATCTTTCAATTCCCCTTTCTTCCGAAGCACGTTTAGTTCTTGTTCTTCCCTCCTCTGTTTCTTGAGTTTTGCTTTGGCGGCATGGTCGGCTTTTTGAACCTCGATTTCCTTCTTCGACTTTTTGACTAAACAGAACCATTAATCTTTTTCATAGACAAAGAAAAAAAGAAACATACTAAATTCATGATACATCACAGCTCCTTCTTTCCCTGGTACCCCTTCAGAAATTTTAATAAGCCGCAACTCTATCCGTGGACCAACTTCATCAAGCCGAACAGCCCTCCTCTGCCCCCTTTTGTTATTTCTTCCAACATAGTCATCAGCCAAGTCGACTGCGTCCCCGTCTCCTGCTACGCTCTCAGCAGACGAGGCACTCTCATAACCTCCATCAGGACCAGGCTCTCCTCTTTTTCTGAGCACAAAGTCGGCGACATCCTTCTCCTTTCCCAAGTTGAGGACTCCTGTAGAAGAGTGCGTTGCAGCTTCGAGAACTTTTCGGACACGTCTTGATACACCATAGGCATTTACCTTGATGATATAATGGCGAAAATCGATTGTTCCCCGTTCTGCGTTGTATGATATTAGAACAACTCTGCGTGCAGAAGACAAGCTAATGTTCTGAGGCGAAAGGGGAGGGAATAAAGATTGGAATGTTTTCATGAGTAGGGAAAGATGCCGGGGTGTTGTCGGCGAAGCGGGAGGGAAAGAGGCTAATACAAGCTAAAGTTGGATGAGTAGAGTCCGAACGGAAGAAAACATACAGTGTGCATTACCAAGGGTGGTGTAAGATACTCCAAGCCAATACTTTTGGCTCTCCGAGTTTTTGAAACAACGTCCTTCATTAAACTATACTTTTCTATTCGGAAGCTTAGCGTTGGACCGTCTGATAATTTGACGATCCGTAAAGACGGAGCCATGGATGTCAAAGTAAAGGCCAGGATATGAGAAACTCCAAGTGCAGGACCCATTGTAAAGAAATCCTTTAATTTGTTTCTTTTCCGTTCCTACACTCCTGTTAGATATCGTGTCACATAGAATGAGGATCGTTCTCACCTTCAGACGGGAAGCAGTATTTGGTTCCATGACTTTACGCATGTCCCTAACAAGCTGAGAGATAGACGAGCCAACCTGGCCATGTTTTATAATAAAGGACTTGGGAACACTAGATGTGGATTTATCCTCAGCAGCGGCAGATATGAGGTGCGTTCTTGTCTTTCTTCGTTTGCGGGCCATGATGGAAGACGAAAAGTAGAATTCTATTTTCGGAACAGTATTTACATAAATCTTTTTCAACATGAACAACAGACTCAAATCATTTCATGGCCCCTCGACACCGGCATCGTCGCCTGTGCAGAACAGACAGTCACCGCAGCCTCCGTCTTCGCCTTCTCGTCAAACCGAATCAACCTTTCATCGCAAGACCCGAACATTGTTACAAGAGCTACGCACTGTCGCCCAAACATGGGACGATCTGGTGCTCCTAGATGGCCTAAAGGCAGCTCGCAAGCTCACCGATACACGGACAGATCTAGAGTATGTCCCTTATTTTCTCAGAGTGTAAGAAAACCTTTTTGAGCTATCCTCAGTAATGCTCTGAAGCTCATCCCAGATCGTCGACCGAGAACTCACCTTGTACGACCAAATCTCGCAATAATGGATGATTGCATCTCAAAGCTGGATGCCGTCATTTTGAAGCTGGTATTCCTTTTTGCTGCTGTCTTGTCATCCAGATTTACCAATTCTTCTATAGCGAAAACATTTTCAAAGGATGAACAATATCATTGACAACCTTGAAGCTGTTCTTATCGAAGCAGATAAAGCTAAAGGCTGGAAATGGGTGTCTGAGGAGGCCCTATGGGTCACCTGGTCGTTGGAAAAATTCGGCAAGTCTTTCATCGTGTTTGTGACTCTGGGGAGAATGCTCAAACCTTCATGCAGTCACCCGAATACCAGCAATCCTTCCAGCATACCATAGATCCCTCGTCCTTCACGATGAACTCGTCAACAAGCTTCGTAGTCATTCCATTACCTTCGATGAGTCTCGAGATGCGATAAACCAGTGGGCTCAACAACCTTGTATCGAGGAGGACGGATGGAACTCGGCCTGGGAGGATCTCTGTGCCGCAGAGGTCGAGAGATGGTAACGGAGCCCTATAATGCATTAAACATTTGCCTTAGGCCCACCGACCGTTACATTTGTGCCACAACTGGAACCATCCATTGAACAAATTCACCTTCACAATTATCAGTCCTTGACCACGGCGTTGACACTTTCTGATTGTGCGATGGAGGAATCCATAATATCGACCGGCTTACCCTTGAGGCGCTAGTCGTCGACGGTAAGTATCCACGATCCAGACGCAACTCGCCAGATCGCCAATCTTGGATTTGGAGTTTCAAGATGTGGCGGACCGAGGCTGATGGCTTGTTCGAACTCTCTGAGGAACTTGCTCCTTGTTACAAAATATTGTGCGCATTATCCCTCCCTATTTTTTCTGAAATTTACCCCTGCTGCAGAGTCCCAAGAGGTTGATGTCCTCACTTCATAACTGGGTCTCGTAATACAACAACGTTTGTCACGAACCCTGATTCGGTGAGAAAACTTTCTAAATCGTCAACAAGTTCTGATTTTTCTGGAAAAAAAAATAACGGACAGATGCGGTGCCCATTGAAAATGGGCGAGTGCGAGGAGTCTCTGTCTTTCGAGACACAGAAATTGGTGTCATTCGTGTTTCAGCAACAAGGGTCCTGGGTGAATGTACGGGGGAGTGAGAATGACGTAGTTCGTTCTCACTGAGGGAATCAAGTGCTGGTGTCAGTGGACCGCTTGCGCTGCATTTTCCCTGGATTTCGCATGGATATATGGTCCATTCGACGGGGATCCAGCAAACTTGGTTGATCCACCCGACTACCATTGTGGCACTCTCCGTGTTGAAAAAAAACCAATACGGTTAGTCACAAAAAATTGGCGGGCTTCTGATCATGGCTACTTCTTCACCTTAGAAACTGAATATGTGCACGTTACGTCTACGTCTTACTGCATTTGGTTCGGCAGCTTCTTATTTTATCTCAGAGGCGGGCAGCCTTCCTAATTAGTTCGGAGCGTTTTGAAAAAAAATAATTGAGACTCGACTAATTGTGCAGCCCTTTCTAAGATAACTTTTCTTGTCAACCCCACCAAGTCCTAATGAATTCGTCTTGCAAACTTGCTGCAAATGGCTGCAGGACGCTTGTGCCAGTGGAAGTACATTTCAGCTGTCAGCCAAGTCATCTTCAGTTATTGGAGTAACAGTTGATTGCAACTGGATAGTCACAAATTTGTTTCACAGTGCACCAGCATTCTCTAAGACTTCTTGTCGTTTTGTACGACAGTCGAGCCGAAACCCAAAAGCTTACGCAAGGAACTAAGGGGTTCATTGAAAAAGCCTGTCGCTTCGAACAGTCTTTCCATCCGTAGAAACATCGTGCCCGGTCCATTGGTGACAAATCGCCTGCTAAGGATGTAAATTGAATTTCTCGAATGCCGAAACAAGAATGAATTCTATAGGTCATCATCGTCATCATCAGATATACGAATTTCGTCCACATTTGCAGCATCAGCAGCAGCTTTCGCAGGCTCCTCTGATTCAGGCTGTACATTGCCCATCTTAGCAGCAACAAATGCTGGTCCGTTTGTACCATAAGCCTGCTTTTCCGCAGCAGCCATAGCATCCTGCGGTTCCCCATTCTCTTCAGGCGTTTTCGACTCTTGTATCGTCCCAAGTGCTTGTGCAGCCAAATAACTAGCCTCCGTATTGTATTGCGCCTGTACACTACGCTTGATGCGCAGCATTTCTCGGAAAGTATCTTCGGAGCCTGTTTCAATTTCAAAGTTGTTCCATTCGCTCCAGAATCGTGGGTTGACGCGGGGATCACAGAATTGTGATGCATGAGCGTACACGGCGCGTGCCCTGTCGATTTCGCCGAGCTTACGTTCGAGAGCTGCGAAGCGGAGACACATCTCCGCGGTTTGTTTGTCAGGTAGGACTGGATTCTATTGAGACCTTGCATGGAACGATGAAAAAAGGGTGATATTTACCTTCAAGGGCCTTTTCGTAAATCGGTCGTGTAGCGGGAAGACCAAAGTTTGCCGTTGCTTTTGCGATGTAGATTGTAAACAACTAAACGGAATGTTAAAATAAAACGTCGTCGTGCGTCAGGGGTCATACCTCGAATTTATCTTCATCGGCGACTGCCTGAGTAGCTCTTTCCAGTATAGCCATCGAACGTCTTGCAAGTCCATGATCCTCTTCCAACTGAGCGTACAGTAAGAATAGAGGTTTACACGATTTGGGGGGACATTTCTCGAGAGCCTGCTCAAACAGGTCTCGTGCTCGCTCAAGCTTGGTTCCACCCTGAAACTGAATTGAGCATTATCTTCAAAAAAAATTCTGAAATCCCTCACATATCGCTTAACAAATTTCGTTAGATAGATATTCCAGATCTCAAAAGAAATAGGGAATGTGAAAACTTCGACACCACGCTCATATGCCTACAAGTCATGTTAAAATGTCAAGAAGTGAGTCTGCGGGGAATTGCACCTTAAAGCTTTCCTCGAAATATTCATTTTCCTCCAGAAACGATGCGTAATTCACGATAATTTGTGCGTTCGCGATTCTGAGGTCCATGATCTTATCGTATACAGTTTTCGTAGATTCTACCGAACCAATGGACTCCTCAAGGTCGACATAGAACGACCACAACTTCAACGACTTGAAAAGGCGGGCCTGAGATGAAAGCGACTGTGAAAGTCCATCAGTCAGCTGCAATATAAGATGTCATCGTGCAGCGCGGCGTACATGATCATGGTAGTTGATCTTGATATTCTTGGGAATGGCAGTGGCACGTTGCATGATCCGAATAGCTTCATCATAGTTCCTATCGCGTCGACATCAAGAGACATTCTGCTAATAGAAGTGACCTCACTTACTCGTGACGAAGTTCCATTTCAGACCACTCGCACCATACCTCTGCAAGATCATCAACGGCCCTGAAATTGACTTTGGTAGCCTTCTCCAGGATTTTCCTTGCACTGGCAAGGTCAGGTTCTGCTTGGCCAGCGACGCCACCTTCTTCATAGAATTTGGAAAAATTGATGTATAGTCTGTGTAGGTTGGCAGTAGCCTTTCGGGGATTGATAGTTTCGAGCGCCGTTGTATACGTTTTGACAGCCTAAAGTGCTATTAGAAACATAAGATACTCCAAAAAAAAATAATACCGACTTGTTCATCATCCTCACCCCACAATGCAATGCGCTTCTCCCACTCCTGCACATCATGGGGGTTTCTTCTCAATAAAACATCGTTATGGAGGAATGGTCTTCGGTCCGCCAAAGCTTCCATCTCTTTCATCCTCACATCCAATTCACTCTCCAATTCTGCAACGTCACCCTCATCCTCTTCGTCCCCATTCTCAATAGCCTCCATAAGCGAACCGATAAGCGACTCGACGAACTCGGCATATGCATCATATATCAATGTAAAGTCACGTATCGTCAGCACGGTTTTCATGCCTTGCTCGAACATTGATTTAGCACGATCAAACTCGGCTCGTTTGATCCAGTACGTTGCGAGGCCTGTCCACAGACGTCCGGCTTGATCTTTATAAACATCCAGCCCGTCCTTCTGGATGATATGCTCGATGTTGAGCTTTTTTCTATCAAGAGGATCCTCCTCTTCGTTGTAAGTGGGTAGAGGATTCCCGTCAACGCCGACGGGGACGGGTGGACCTGCTACCCTAATCAACTGGCCATTTACTGAAGCTGATTCAGGTTTTGAGACCTCAGTTTTTGCGGCCTCCGCGTCCGCTTCCTCTTTCGCAAAGACAGCGTTAGAACCATCTGTCTCTTCGACGTCCAAACCCACCTCCTCTGGATACTTTTCAACAACCTCGATCCAATCTTCGAGAAGCTGGTATGGACTTTTGCCTTCCGGGCTGGTGTATTCTCCTCGGGCGGCTTTCCTTGCCAGGGAAAGAAGCAGTTTGGCTGCTTCCAGTGGACGTGGTTCGTTATTCGTGGAGGATAGTAGTAAGCCGGTGAATCGTTCTGTGACAGAGGGGTCGACGGCAAGGTACCGTCTGTACACTCTGACCATTGCCTCTCCACCCTTTCTCTCTGACCATAAAAGATATTGTGTCCAGATACGCCCATGCAGAGCTGGTGGTAGTGTGCGTAATGCACGGTCGAATGTTCGTCTAGCGTGTGTATGCGAAAGGAGTGCAGGGCACCGTGGATGAAAGAAAACAGAGAAATACATGAGCCATACTCTTGGCAGCTACCCATTTGTAAGACATTGTAGGAGATAAGAAGTTGACAATATTCAGTACCTTTGGAATCCACATAAGCACACGCTCAAAAACAGCGACCAACGCTTTCCACTCCTCCCAGCCTACAACAGGATCCAACGACGTTTCCCATTCCTCCAGATCTTCCTCCGCATCTTCCAAGGCTTCTTTCATCTCTGGGAACTTCTTCTTTCCCCCTGCTCTCCTTTTCACTACGTGCTTCCCCAAGACAAACGACATCCTCATCTGCAAATAACTTTTCCACATCTTGAACGAGTTTGGAAACTGCGCCAAGGCCGCTTCATAGGTGTAAGTGAGGCGTTGAAGTGTGTGACGCGCTAGTGGTAAAGAAAGTGGGCCAAGGATTGCACTCGCGGTAGGGTCTAGTTTTGCAGATGCAAGTTCAGCTTTGGACTGCACGGCATAGTTCTCGCGCATGACATTGATTGCGGTCCACCATGCTCGGAAAGAGGTAGGGTTCCGAAGAAGGTCTTCCTCGCGGTTAAGGTCTGCTGTCGATATTAGGTCTGGATGAGTAGCTGGCGAAGGAATAGGATGTGTCAGAGGAAAATTGGAAGAATAATCCATTATTTTTTTTAGAGGAGAGCAAGAGGGATTTGTCCAAATAGGTCATAACACCCTGTTTGTTGGTGAACATCGTCGCATCTGAATGGTACGCTAACGTTTTCGAAGATTCTACCCCCACGAGCTCATAGCATCTTAGCACGGCGTCAAACGAATACGACAATCCGAAGCAGAGAGAGAGGCAAGAAGTCGTCGCGAATTAGCCAAGATCGAAGAATTCAGCAAGTTATCGTCGGCCGTGTTATCGAGGGTACCTTTATGAACTGCTGGTTTCATTCGCATTGTATCGAATCTTTTCTTTCCAATAGAAAAAGAACAATGATTGGTCTCAAGAATCCTTCAACCTCACAACCAAACTGCTCCAAGTCAACCCCGAATTCTATTCCGTCTGGAACTTCAGACGCCACACCCTTACCAATGGAATCCTTTTAAACAGGTCAGATCATTGGCATAGAACCTCATTCTCTTAAGGACCCTGATTTGAATTCAAGTCCAGCAGAGAGCGTCCGTGACGTCCTGTCAGACGAACTGGCCATGACAATGTCCGCATTGAAGGCCAATCCAAAGGTCTACTGGATTTGGAATCACAGGCGGTGGTGTCTGGAACGTCTCCCAGATGGTCCTGGAGAAGAGGGTGATCCTAATTTTCATGGATGGAAGCAGGCCGCTTGGGATAGGGAACTTTTCGTGGTCGAAAAGATGCTCGATGCAGATCCAAGGAACTGTAAGTTTGGTTGTTTATTTAAACCTTTTTCATTTTTTCAATCTTGCACCCATGTGCTTCTAAGTCCATGCATGGGACTATCGAAGGTATATCTTGGCGGAGATGCCCTCACCTCGTCCCGAAACCACCGAACTGGTGTACACGTCGAAAAAGATAGGAACCAATTTCTCCAACTTCTCCGCGTGGCATCAGCGGTCAAAGATCTTGGCATCCTTGTGGGGTCAAGGCAAACTTGATGAAACGATATCAAGAGAGGAAGGTGCGTCTGGTTTTCCAGGGAACCAATGGGATCGCGAAAGATGATGCATAGAGTTTGATTTACTCCGGAATGCTATGTATACGGACCCCAATGACCAGAGCATCTGGATGTACCATCGATGGCTCGTTGGGACAGGTGAGAATGGACACACCTTTCATATGGTTTGGACAATGGAGCTAATTGTGCTGTGCTCAGGCAGAAACAAGGATCTGCTATTGAGGGAGATCGCTGCAATTCAGGAACTGCTCCAAGAACAGCCTGACAGTAGATGTGAGTCTGCGTTCTATTGCCAGTGCATTGCTTCCTAATTTGGGACGTGACATAGGGTGCTTGGAATCAATCGTTCACTATCAGCAATTGTTGGTCAAGAATTGGTCCCACGAAACAGATGTTAAACAGATGTCAGAAGATTGTATCTCTCTATTGAAGTGCCTGGAGGAATTAGACCCGATGCGGAAAATGCGATATAAAGAGCTAGCTGAGAGGATGATAGTGGGTTAGGCATTGCAATTGATTTATACAATCTTGGAGTTGCGTCCTCGGTAAAAACTCAGATTCATCAGGCAATTCAACATTGTTTCATATTAGAGATCATACAGACAGTTCTTTCTTATCAAATTCGACAAAGCATCCATGGTGGATTCAACATTTGCAAGAACCAGGTGCGCATTTGCAACCTGATGTGCACTGGCTGCATTCGGGAATCAAAAAATGCAGCCTCAACGGATTATAATACGAAACCTACCCATTCTTGCAGCAATCTGAACCTGGTTTGCCAGTGCAATCGGTTGTTTTGTCGGACTATATTGTTGAGGAAATGAGCGATGGGTCAAAGACGGTGAAGGTCACCTACCATGATGATGATGATGGTTCAGTTAAAAGAGATGTAGAGGAGACCCCTAAGGTAACGGGAGTTCCTGCCATCTTTTATACCTCATCGCGGCATTTGTGGCTATTTGCGCCTGATAGTGCCCCATGACCCAGGCCTGTCCTTAAGGCAATAGATCCAGACCAAGGTTCGGTTCTCCAACTGCATTTCCAGGATGAAGTGACTCAGCACTTGACCTTTTGCCGCATAAATCCGACCATAGGAACTGTAGCTTCCGAGATATCGGCTTATGTGCCAATTTCGATAGCCCGAGCGAACGGGTTGCAATGGCATTCATGAAGGGTTTCCGTCTCAGCGCCTTCGTCACCCGATGGACGACATTCTTGCCAGGGTAGCCAGATCTTTCCTCGAAAAATCGCCGATAAATGTTAAAAAGATGTTGAACCAGAATCGTTGACATTGGGATTCCTAGTGTTGAAAAGTTTATTTGGTGACTCGATCTAAGTGCTCCCATTCGGAGTAGTCTGGAGGAAGATACCCAGGCGACAAAATAGCCAAAGCAGAACAACGTAAAAACAGTGAACACAAAATACGATGTCACTTTGTGATGGCGGTCACGTATTCCATAAAAGGGTCGAAGCCTCGTGGTTCAAGCGTGTTCAGTGTTTGTGAAAACTGGAGGAACTTGTTTCCATCGCCCACCATGGACAACCGCCCTAATCTGCACGAAAGTCTTTTTTCACGAAATTCTACTTCTACTCCTCCAAATATTCCAGAACAGCACCCATTCTCCCCTCATATCAGTTCATCGCCCGGCATCATCGACACTTTGTTCCATAGTCCACCTCCTGCTTCCGACAGCAAGGCCGATATTGAAAAATATGATACCCCATCTGTAGCACAAAGTGCTCCTTTGCAACCTGATGTTGGCTCGAATGTCCCTTCGGCTACAGACAGACAAACTGCTCTGCTCTCATTGTTAAGTCCAACGACGACTACTCGTTCTCAGCCGTTGCCGCAGCCATCTCAGACTCAACCACAGCAGGTCCCTACCCCTCCTGGATCGAGCACTCGATCGAATTCTTCTCCTCAGCAACCTGCTGATTCCCAAAAATTCTTGGAACAAATGTTGGGAGGAGGGTAAGATTTTTTCTTGCTTCTTAGCATTGTTCCAGATGTTGATCCACAATAACCCTAGGACCAGTTCTCGTTCAACAAACTACTCAGATACTCAGAGAAGCAACACCCAGGCCCCTTCTCCCCCATACAACCATCGAGAGGAATTCAAAAGCTTCGGTCATGATCGTTCCGCAGATACTTCTCCCAGAGTGAGGCCTATCCAGCAGGTTCCAGTACCTGCGCAACCGCCCTCTCCTCGCAGATCAATGTTTGAATTTACTTCTGCATTTGACCACCTCTCTTCCACTACCACGAAGAAGAAGCCCGCTCCACAGCCCACAACCAACCCTGCAGATGATGCTTGGAATACAGTTATCGACCCCAAGAGACACTCCGTCGAAAACCTGTTGTTGGAAAATCTTGCGCGCGGCCAGCCACAATCTGTCCCACAGACTCAACCGCCGGCATATGAGGCTTACTTAAGCAATGACTTCCAGCAACCAGAGCCTGTTGTCCCTCAGACCACCAGACCACCATTACCGCCCATCCCGAATAACCAAAAGTCAGTCGGGATTCCTCCCATTCTTCCCAATATTACCGGATCGCCTCGAAGTGCCTCGCCCAGATCTCTTCGACCTCAAGGACAAATTAATTCAAACCAACCCTTGCCCTATCTTGGATCAGGTAATCGCCGAGATAAGGAAAACTCTCCTGCCAGAGGTAAAACCAGCTCACAGGGGGTTCAACAACCTCAATCTAAATTCACGAAGCCTCCCATTAGCCCAGGGTATGTTTTTCGAGATTCCATCCATATCGAGTCCTTACAAAATGTATATTTTAGGCCTCAATCACAAACAATTATATTCGATGTCGCCCAACCACTCAGCGAGGTCCAAGCTCGTGATTCAGTCAAATCAACCGCTATTGCTCTTGTCAGGCAAGATGCTATATTCTTACCTGGCACGACCATCGGCGCAACTCATTGGGTTGCCTACGCGATGACCCGAGGACGTGTCCGCGTTATTTCTCGTTCCAGCGGCGACAGGACGCTCCTCCAACTCCCACAGATATTTGCATCTGCTTCGAGTGTGATCGACATGGCGGTATATGGGAATCGTTTGGCTGGTGTCACTTCCGATGGTGGCTTCGTCGTTTGGGAACTACCAGAGTTGATTACGGACGACGTTCCGTACGTCTTTATTCAGTTTTTATCTATTGATCACCTTTTTGAACGCCTTATTTTAGCGGAAGGATCTTGTTGTGTGTACCCCCAACAAATGATGATGATGCAATCCGTGCAGTTAAATGGAATCCTAAAGACGCTGACACTCTTGCTATTGCTTCTGACAACAAAGTCTTCGTCATTGATCTGGCGAACACTCAAGATCTTCAAGGTCACCCATTACCCCATTCTGACCTTTACCACCTTGGTCCGGTATTCAATGTACCCTCAGTAAGCATTCATTCATATTTTTCTACTTTTACTCAAAAATTTTCTTATCCTTAGGCCATTGTGGCTTTCGATTTTGATGTTCTGCGCTACTCAATTGCTACCATCTCCGAAGATTCTAGCCTCACTATTTGGAATATCAATGATAGTCTCCCGTACGCGTCCCACAAGGTCTACGGTGACGATGTACCTTCTTCTCTCACCTTCGTCGATGGGGGCATTGTCATCGGCAGGAGAAACGGAACCATATTCCAGCTCCTTTCCGGGACGAACAAAACCGTCTTGTCCACTGTCAAATTCATCAGCTCTGCCCAAGAAGACCCAGACATGTTTGGACACATAAGCTACGATTCTCGCATCCAAACTCTCTGGATCGCCAACAGTCGCAGAGAATCTCTTGTCGCTCTCAAAATCCACCTGCAGCCCTCCTTTGAAGGAGGTGAAGAAGTCGTGCGAGGCTACATTGAACAGGTCGCAGAGTTTTCCGGTATCAAGCCAACAATTCATTTTGTCATTCTTACTGCAGACTCGGATCCCCATGGAGATGAAGCTCATGCGGCGTGTGTAGCGGCCAAGATCCCCCCTGCAGAGTTGGCCCTCGTCGCATTCTCAGTTCATTCAACGGGTGTGGACCAGATTCTAATCCGTAAAGAGTGGTTTGACACTGCGCTCGCTCAAGCGGATAGCAAGTTCCCTCTAGAAATGCCTCCAGTTCCTCCTCTTGGTAGCAATTCTATGCCGTCACCTGTCGTTGGCGTGGCAGATCCTACGGCAAATAACAGTAATAAACCCCAACGACAACCATTACCTGTTCCTCCCTCTGCAGCGACCCAGCCTCAACAATCCAATCATCCTCCACCTTTCGGCGTCGCTGCAGCTTCAGTTGGTACGGGTGGTAATGGGCCAATCCCCGCAGTGATTCGCGGTCGTACGCCCCCATCTGAGGAGGTTGAAAACGATTTGTCTGAGGGTAGGAGTGGGGACCAGAAGAGTATCCGAGGAGGGTTGAAGGGAAAGAATATTGGTTGGAAGGAGAGAGAAGAAAATTTGAAGGATAGAGATAAATCTGGAAAGTCGAGTGACACTATGGCCATTAGTGATTCGCCTTTGGGACAAGCTTTGTCGAGGGAGATGAAGAAGACAGAAGAGAGTTTACATAATCGGATCGGGAAGCTTATTGGGAAGGAAATGGACAAACAACGTGCGTTATCTCCGTTGTTATTGTTTTAATAACGGAATGAAAACTGATCATCTTGGTTTTCTCCTTCTCGTTTAGACCAACGCCTTGAAGAAGCACGTATGCATGAACAAGCTGAGGAATATGCTCGTCAAGAAAAGATATTGAAACTCATTTCGAGTGAACTGACGAGGAATACTACTCGGGTAGTGGAACAAGCTGTCAAGACCGAGGTTCAGCAATCTGTTTTGCCTTCGCTTGAGAGTATTACTCGTGCGGAAGTTAAAGCGGTGCTTAGCGATCAGATTGGTAGTGGTGTTATTGAGCTGGTCAACAGGGTAACTATTTGTTCTCCTTTTTTCTTTTTGATATTTAAATTTTTCTTTCTTAGGGTTTACCTGGAGAGATTGAAAAAATTCTCCTCCGCTCGTCGGTTTCGAATCATTATGCAAATTTGTTAACTCAGGCGTTCTTGCCTGTCATCGAAAGACAGATCAAGGAGTCGATGAATGGTGCTTTCTTACAGTTCCACGCTCAGCACAGCTCCACTTTGCAACAAGAGATTATGAGGGAGCTAAGAAACGAAATTGCATCTATCAAGTCGGATTTGGGAAGTCGGCAGAATGACTCATTGAGGAGCCAAGAAGCTACGATTCGGGATCTCGAACGCACAGTTAGGTCTTTGTCCGAACAGGTCAAATACCTTACTATCAACACGGCGCCACCTGGTCATACTCAAATTTCGACTCTGCATCATCTTCAACAACCGCAGCAGGCTCAAAGCACTCCTGCAGCGCCACCGCCCACTCAACTTCAACCTAGTGTGGGTGGTTCTTCTCATTTACGAAACATGAACCTTCCTCCTTCATCCAATGGAGGAGCTACTACGTATGCCCCGCCCATCCCACCGTTCCAACAAGCACCACCACCACAACCTCCAATCCATCAACAGTGGTATACTAGCATTGCTGCACCTCAAGCTTCCCACCCCACTACGATCCCTCAGCCGTCCACTGGTGCCAGTCAAGAAGAAACGACACCTCCACCTTCTAAAACAACAACGTCAGGTGGAGCGACTGGGTCGTCGGTCACTACGACGTCTACAGATGATTGGGATACGGTTTACCTTGACGTGTTGACATCGCAAGACGCTAATAGGTTGAGAAGTTTGTTATCGAGGACAAATCCTGAGGTCGTTCTTCCATTGAATGGTGCACCCTTGGTTTCGCAGGCTGTTATTTTGACTCTTGTCCATCGGGTATGTCTTGTATCCTCTTTCACTTCGACTTGTTGATTAACTTTTTACGATCAGTTGTCTGGAATTATCGGCGAGACAGCACCTACTGATGAACTATTCAAGACAATGATGTGGTGGTTACAGCGCGTAGCCAACCTCGTTCGACCAGAGGACAAGTTGATCTCCGATTTTATCCCTCGGGTCATTCCTACTGTTCAGCAATCGCTTAATACCACCAAGCAACGCTTGGCCATACTTCCCGGTGGATCTGGAACGATTGAAGCTGCTAGACAGCTTAACGAGGTTCAGGACGTGCTTCGTCGCAAGGTTCCTGTCTGAAAAAAATACCTGTTTGAGTTAATTCTGCTCGTCCTTCATCTCCTTTTATCCTTCTCTCTATACCTTCTAATGCACGGGCTGGTTGCCTGTCGAGTACACTTTTGTCATGAAGTCATGACCTAATGAGTAAACATTATGTTTTCTTTTCTTCCTTATCTCTGGACTTGATGTTGTTACCAGTTCATCGTGCATTTTGTAGACTTAGTATGCATGAAACTTTGTCTATTAGGATGTGGATCCCATTTGATGGTGCCAAACAACTGGATGCAGCGTGACACGACAATAATCCGCATTGAACCCAAATTGAACCCACATTTATCCAAAAGCTTCCACATCCCCTCTGCTGCTGGAACAGCCACGATATTGACTAAATTTGACGAACATCAGGCAAACGAACCAGGACTCAAATGTCACCAGGCAGAGGTTGGCTCAATCTAGAGGCAGGAGTGAATGTCATACCAGACACCGCTTTCTTCGAGGGTGAACCATCCTTCAAGTTTCTAAAACTCTCAAAAACAACAAGGCTCTATGGGTTTGCTGGTTGGTGAGTTTGGAATTTACCTCCGCGCTTGTGGTCTAGCGCTCATGGTGAAACCTACTGATATCGTTTTTCCAGCACCATAGCGGGCTTCGTGCTGAGTCTTCTGGGATCAATATTGCTGACTTTAGGAGCCGTCGTTATTTTTGCGAGTGCGCGATTCTCAATTCTCATATTTGTAATTTTATCTGATGATTTTATGCGTATAGCCCTATATTCTATTGGGACAGTTATCAGTCTCGTTGGGACAGGTTTTATCATAGGAGTGCGTCCCGCATTGTCATTCCTCTTCCCATAGAAAACGCTCATCCCTATGATGTTCTCGAACAGTTCTTCCGCCAACTCAAACTCGTAACGCTTTTTCGTGTTCAAATGCCTCACCTCTCACTCTGCTATCCAGATGTTCAAACCCGTACGAATTGTGGCGACCATCTTACTCGTAGCATCAATAGCCCTAGTATTAGTAGGAGCCTTTGTCCTCGGCAATGCAGTGGGTATTCAATAGAGCATTTTTCTACCAGCACCTAATTTTCTATTTCAATTCAGATTTTGTGTATCGGTGAGTTTCAGAGTTTTGTATTTAAAAAGCCAACGGTCCTGAAAATCGACACAGTCTTCGTAATCATCCAGTTCCTGGCGTACCTGTGGTACACACTTTCTTATATTCCTTACGCTCGTGACGCTGTAAAGAAAATGGTTGGCTTTTAGTGGTACACGCCTATGAATTTCATTTTAATATTAATTTCTAACAAGTTAGTAACTTCGTGTTTATAAATGGTTATTAACATTTATTAACAGGTGTTAAAAATTGGTCTGGAGAACAGAAAGTTAGTAACATTGTTAGAAATTTCTCGCGAATTTCTCACCGTACCCTATCCGAGGTGTGACAGCCCGAGTCCTCCAGCGATTTCCCCGACAACTCGATGCAGTTTCCCTTTCCTGGAGGTCCTCTTGATTTACTGGATAACTCTGGCCGATTTATTGAATTCATTGTCTCATTGCTGGAATCTTGAAGGACCCCTTCTTGGTTCATAGGGTACCACGCATACATTTCTGTTTCTGAATTCAAAGAACATCGTTACAAACAAGTTCCTGATCAAGCAACACCACACTCTTCATGGCACTAGAATATTTTTCATGCCAACAGCCTTGAATTCGTTCTTCTGTGCCCGTAACATATCCATGAGGGTGCTCTTTGGTGTGGCATCAGACGCAGACAGTGTCTTCCTATTAGTTACAGACCATAAGCAACAAGAAGGGAAGAGACGGATAGGTGTGGCATACCTCCAGGGCGACATAAGAATGTCGGTCAATGAGATCATGGCGCTGGCATCAGGCCAATTCATTTCCATCTCACACGAGATTCGATACAAACATCGATGAATACCCCAAATCTGTGACTACGACCATTTGCAAGCGCAGATTCGGAAAGGAATGGCAAGGGGGGTCCGGGGGTCGGTTACTAAGAGCTTGTTCGACAACTGCTTTCACACGGATGAACGGCTAATGGAAGTCACATGTAGTCGGAAATTTTTGAGCGGAGTGTGAAAAGGCTCTACATGCCGCACGATGAACACGTTGGTGCTGAAGTCCAGCGCAGCGTTGTAACCCTCCTTCTGTATACTGTACAACTCTGTGTCTCTGTTCTTATGGATACCCTCACTGCATCTGAGCCTTCTCTCAGACAAGCTTGACCGTTACCTCAGTAAGATAGCGGCAACGAGGAACCAGCACTCTTACATAATGATATTATATAAGCGCCAAGAGCGGCAAAATGTGAGGTTTCAAAATTTTCAAAAGTTGGCTTAAGAGATATGTCAAGACTTTGTACCTGACTTATCAGCAAACTCCCTCTTGAGTTCAGCCATCATACTAGGAGGTAAAAT
>Ga0307517_10000939_pt1 | contig 49576 bp, 55 predicted proteins | sample 23_EM_MG_FD_194515 | JGI IMG/M metagenome (GOLD analysis project Ga0307517, IMG submission 194515) | Populus trichocarpa ectomycorrhiza microbial communities from riparian zone in the Pacific Northwest, United States - 23_EM | ecosystem: Host-associated > Plants > Roots > Unclassified | place... | reverse complement strand
ATATCATATGTAAATTGTAATAGTAAATAGTGAATTTACGTATTGAATTTTGAAAAATAAGATAGCAGATCTCGGCAAATGGATCGGCAGGACCAAACTTTGAGCAGATCAGTCCCGCTTTCCATACCATAATTTTCCATGCGCGGCGGCCTGCGGCGCTCACAAATCCAGTTCTCCATCTATTCTAGTTGGTGGGAGCGCTACTGGCCGAACTCAATAGATCTCCCCAAGGTCCCACATCAGAATTTTCCTTCCGTCCTACCTTTTAGTGACCGGCCCCACTCCTTGCAACCGGTTGCTTGTGGGACTTGCCTTCACCCGGACTCATCTGTCGGAGTGAGTTGACGACCTACTTTTTGATTTCACCTCGAATTCGAATGTTATTTCCTTTTTACCAAGGTAATTTTGCGAGGGATTATAGACACAAATATTGACGGCTTCGTTTTTGACTGGGTATTAAGAGGTACCAAGGCTATCAAAAAGGCGCCACCGGTCGACTAATCTGGGTCCACAGCCAGGTACCGGGCGCAGTTGCGTCGAGTACGCATCAGCGCCCCACGAATAATTATGGACTGTGATACACGAGGTGCATTGTCCAGTGACAAAGGTCTTCGGCAATGCGCCTCTAGGTTCAGGTGCCTCCTTTTGTCCTTAACAGGACACCCATCGGAAGATCTTGAAACACCAGACTGAACACTTCCCGACTTTTTACAGGGGAGATTTCGTGAACGTGTTGTCCGGGTTCTCAGTCGAAGAATCGTCCTTTCCAGGCACTGCTCTAGAGCCTCTAGAGCCTTTTTTTTCATTAAAGGGTTATTAAAATTAAAGGGCGGGTTGTGACAGTGTGTCTACATTTCAAGTACATTATACTACATTTATTGTGTCATGAGCAATTCACTATTTTTACTTGCTTCTTGAACCGGTGCTGCGAATTGAACTCCACAAGAATACAAATTTTAGGGTTTAAATTCGCCGACAGTTGCTCTAAGTCGCCGGAGAGGAAAGGGTCCATTTGACCTGAATCGCCTTTTGCTGCCCTTTGATCCCAAGATATGTGTGAACGATCATCCATAAATGCGTTAGACTGGAAGACAGAGAAACTAAGTCAGCGACGCCGATTTGTGGCTTAACTTACTAATGCTCAAGTACAACATACCACTTCGAAGTTCGAAGGGGTGAGGCCTACTAGTAGGACTCGTTGACCTGTCGTCCACCAAAAAAGAAAAAAAAAAGGAAGGAAAAAGAAACTGTGATAAATTTGGTCACTCAGATGCCAGCAGGGACCCACCCTGACCCCATACGTCCGCTGTGGTCCTTTGTACATAGTCCTTGGCAAAAATAGGCGGAGAACTTGCTTAGCACCGAGTGCGAGAAATGATGTCAATGGTTTTGCCCTGTGCTCAGATGAATGAGATCTGGCTCCGCATTTTTCCTCATCAAAACCATCCCTGAAAGGGCAAGAAAAAAGAAATACCAAAGCGAAAACACAAATCTTATACACAGCGCAGCCGACATCTGGTGATGGTGAATACATACACTAAAAGATCGCTTATTATTTTCCCGTCACCACAGCATCATTGGGGTGGTGGTTGGAAGCTTTCATAATAAGTTCGAAATCAATCAAGGGCGTGTACTGAATTAAAAGGACTCTTACCCAGGAGGAGGACCAGCGAAACCGGGAGGTGGAGGGAAAGGCATGCCAGGAGGAAAGCCCGGAGGCCGGAAACCAGGAGGGGGACCAGGCATCCCTGGAGGTGCGAAAGGCATGGGGGGTCGTGCTAACGAAGGGGGGCCCACTAGTTCAGGCAAATTATCAGATCACCGGGAATCAAAGACGATGAGAAAGTCTTACTCGGAGGCATCATTCCCATACCGCGTCCAGCAGGCATACCACGTCCAGGACCAACAGGTAGCTATGGTCAGAAGCGCTCAGATTTTTTTCCAAGCATTTATAGTTCATCTCGTGACGTACCGCGTTCTTTTTATCCTCATCTACGACTGGGGGTGGGCCCTCAACGCTAATGCTAACCACTGTTTCGCCGCGAAGGATGACGAGACCCAGGGAACGTTTCATCTCTTGCTCAGGCGCTGTCTCCTCCCCAGCCTTTTTTTTGGGCCTTACCCTTCTAAATTCTTCACAATCTGCCAGAACCAAATTCATATGTCGGTCAAAAGCCAGCATGTGGCCAATAAGAGCGCGGCCATCGTTAATCGTCACCTTCAGTCTCCAGTTTATGAGACTGAGCATCTTTCCGCCTTTCGATTTTGGAGGAGGCTAATGTGAGTAAAAAATGGTGCAATAGATCAGTCCACGATATCCCTGGGAAATCGGAGAGCTTACCATGATGGGCGACGCGTTCAACAACGACGAAGGCGCGAGGGCAAGGATGTTTTCCACAAACAATGACACACAAACCAAACCGGACCGACCGGCAGTGACTTCATATCTTTCTCTGATTATTGATACAGCTATTATGGCTCAGTCAGCTCGAAACTTCCGAGTTCTCCCCGCACTCCCTTATAAAAGAACGCGCTGTTGATTATTGGCCGATTGTTCACAAAATGATTCCGATTCAAACCCCCTTGACTCAATTACTTGGTAAGGAAGCTAGTTCATGACGATAAATTTAGTAACGACTATTGCTACTCTTAGGTATCCAGACGCCGATCATCGCTGCGGCAATGGCATACGCGAGTGGAGGTAACGCACTCAGTTTATTCCAACAACCTGCAAAAAATTCATTTCTGGTCCGAAAGGGGCGCTCGCCGCGCAAGTGGCATTGGCCGGCGGGTTTGGTTTCCTTTCCGCAGGTATTTCGCCCGAATTAGCAGGATAGATTTTGGGCCTCACCCTCTGGCAAAGGTCATGATTCTGCAGGTTCTTTCAAGAAGGAGGTTTCCATTGCTCGCAGCGTCTTGGGTACTGAAGAAGACCAGACTCTTCGCGTCGGTGTTGGTTTCCTTGTTTGGCTGCTCGAAAAGAACCCTTCTAAGGGTGAAGAACTCATTTCAATTGCCTTGGATAATCGAGTCCAGGCAGTATGGTTCTCGTTTGGCGAAGATATCGGACGCTGGGTCAGATATGTTCGCGAACATGATCCTCGAGCAGGTAGCAAGGATGCTGTCAAGATATTCATCCAGTTATCTACCGTTCAAGAGCTCAAGGTCGCAATCACCGAATGGAATGCCGATGTCATAATTGTTCAAGGTCTGCGTCATTTAAAAAGATATCAAAACTGTTTCGCTTATTTTTCTTTTTTCGTAGGCAACGAAGCAGGTGGTCACGGGCTCAAGGCTAGCCTCCCCCTTTTGAATCTATTTCCTTTACTTGCGAACGTGGCTTCCCAACTAAATGGCCCTCCGTTGCTCGCAGCTGGGGGATTGGCCACTGGTTCGCAAGTGGCATCTCTTCTCACCCTTGGAGCTTCTGGCGTAGTCCTAGGGACACGTTTTCTTCTTTCCCCAGAAAGTTTATATACAGATCCACAACGAGAAGCCCTTCTTGCCGCCGATTCGTCCTTGTCCGTCCGGACAATGGCCTTTGATTACGCTAGGAATACGCTAGGTTGGCCAAAAGGTGTTGATGGAAGGGGGCTGAGAAATGGTATTACAGAAACTCATTCCACAACTCCATCGAGCTAACCTTTAATGTGTCATAGCCACTGTCGATGACTACGAAAGAGGAGTAGACGTTAACGTAGTCCGGGAAAGGTTCGCAGAAAGCGCTCAAAAAGGCGAAAGCAATCGAATTGTTGTTTGGGCGGGTTCAGGGGTAGGATTGATGTCCAAGATCCTACCTGCGAAGGCCAGTTTGAATCTGGAAATGACATACCATTTGCGTTGATCTTCCTTGAATTACAGGACATTGTAACCGAACTACACGCAGAATGCCTTCAGCATCTCCAAAACGGAGCATCGCTGATCTCTGAGTAGTAATAGATTGTGATCTGACCTTCGATGGACCTTGGAGGCTTATCTCTTTTTGTTTCCAAAAATTAAATGCAGAAGTGTTGCCAGGACGGGAATCTTCAAGGTTCAAGAAACTTAATCAAACATCTTCGATAATTGGCTATCTCCATTGATCCTGAATAATGTGCAAACGCAAGAGTACTGACCAATATCTATGTATAAATGACGATAAACACAAAGGAAGAAGTTTAGTTCTACTGAGCTACACCTAGTATCAGTGCACGATTTCCGCGATGAGGTCGCCCTGGTTGATCGAGTCGCCTGGAAAGGAGTGCCAGCAGTGAGTACGACTTTCCCCATGTCATTACGACTATGTTACGCACCTTCTTGTACAACAATACGCTTGACGTGCCCAGAAACCGGTGTCGTGACAGCCGATTCCATCTGTCAAGAATGGTATCAGTTGTCGATACAAGGGAATGAAGGCAGTTTATAAGGCCCACCTTCATAGCACTGAGAACTGGATGACATTTTTGGTATCAGCTGATAGGCCATTTCCAAGGAATCTAACGTCACGACTTACCACAAACTGGGTCACCCTTCTTGATTTCTTGTCCTTCCTTGACCCTCACCTCGACAACAACACCCGACATGGGGGCACCAATAGATCCAGGATCGTTCGTGGCTTTCTCGCGGGAGACAGTCTCGACGGCAGAGTTCTTATCTTCAACGGACACGGCGCGGACCTATGAGCAAGAAATTAGTTTAGATATATATCGGGATCTGCTCGTGAAAATATACCTCTCCATTGACTTCGAACCAAACATCTCTTTGTGCACGACCCTCAACAACGGGTCCAACGGCCATGAGGCGGATGATCAGCGTCTTGCCTTTTTCAATGGGGATGTGCATCTCTTCGCCGACATCGGGGCGGCCCAAGAAAAAGCGAGTGGGAAGGACACTAGGATGATTGAATGTAAGGAATGCGGGAATTTCGCACGAAAAACATAGAGAGCACACCTCAAATCACCATATCTCTCAATGAAGCCTTGGTATTCTTCAAACACCTGACAGGACCAATATCAAAAAGAATTCAGAAGTCCAGGAAACGCGCCGAACCTTGGGGTACATGACATAAGATGTAACATCTGCATCTGAGATATGTTTCCCGAACTTGCTTCGCAGCTCAGCCTTGATTTTCTTGAAGTCTAACGGAACCATCGTTGCGCCTGGGCGCCCGTCAATTCTTGGCTTATTCCTAATGATATTAGTGCGCAAGGGTTCTGGGAAGCCTCCCACAGGTTGTCCCAAGTAGCCTTGGAAGAATTCAACAACTGATGAGGGGAAATCGAGTTGTTCCGCGCGTGCAAGAACATCTCCTTTCGAAAATGAGTTGGAAGTCATCCATTGCGCAAAATCGCCGACGACTTTCGATGATGGGGTAACCTGTAAGAAAGTTTGTCAAATTGGTAACATTGAAGCAACTCCGCGTATCGTAATTACCTTGATGATATTGCCACACTTTGAAAGAAAGAAGTGTCAAATCTCAATGAGTAAGGCGAGTCCCAAAGGCGAACTCACAAGGTCGTTTGCTTCGATGTATTTCTGCTTGATGACTATAATAAACGTATTGAGTTGAAAGGATGACCCACGCGATATGTAAAAAACATACCCGCCCACTGTGTTCCAAGGCCTAGTTGTGATGCTTGGAACTAGAGAACAAGCCATTAGAGGAGACGGACACCCCAGCCTTGAGCACATACCATGAGATTGGTGTATTGCCCTCCGGGCATTTCGTGATCAAAGACACTGGAGTCTGAAGCGCGGACGTTGGCCTCGAAGCAGCTATACAACATGCGGACTTGGCTCCAGTACATGTTAAGAGACTGAATATGTTCATATCGGATGCCCGTTCCGAGCGAGGTTTGCTCCAAGGCCATACAAACAGCGCCCATAGAAGGCTGAGAAGTCAGCCCAGACATGCCTAAAAGCAGGATATTACCTTCACTTTGCTCAGTTGAAAAAGGTTACTCACTGTCAATGGCGACGTCGACGACATCAGCACCTGCAGCTGCGCAAGCAAGCATACTTGCAGCAGCAATACCAGCGGTGTCATGCGAGTGAACGTGGATGGGAAGGTCAGGATGAGCCTTCCTAATGGCACCAATCAAACTAGATCGAAAAAGTAAATAACCTTTGGACGTGGAACAATGGCCGCGATAACTCACAGGGTGGCAGCATGAGGCTTCAAGAGACCGGCCATATCCTTCACACCAAGGACATGGATGCCCTCTTTCACGAGCTGGTCAACAAAGTCGAGGTAATACTGCAGGGTGTACTTCTTTTCGTTGGGGCTCGCAACATCGCCGCTGTAACAAACGACAGCCTCGCAAACACCACCAGCCTTCTTGGCGGCATCGATGCCGAGTCTCATCTAGCAACCGTGTCAGCAATTCTACCTTGGCTAATCGCATTCTTGGCTCACATTTTCTGACAAGCAGATATATATTAGAATTTATTGCGCTTCCCGTGAGATATACACAGGCTTACCAAAATAATTCAGAGAGTCAAAGACACGGAAAATATCCAGGCCATTCTCCACAGCCTTTTTCGAGAAGTCGTAAATGGCATTGTCACTATGAATGATGAGTTATTTGTTGCGGTAATTACAGTTGCTTTGCTACTCACGGGTAACTCGTGTATCCAACGCCGTTGGCTCCGCGAACGAGAGCCTGGAACGGAATGTTGGGAACCAATTTTCGGAGTGTGCGCTGCAATAAAACCTAAACACACGTGCAAAAAAAAAAAAAGCAACACCACAACTTACCAGACGCTCCCAAGGATCCTCGTACAAGAATCGCATGGCGACATCAAAGGTAGCACCACCCCAGCACTCGAGGCTGTAGGCATTTGATAGAGCATAGCTAGTTTCCTTTGCAATGTTGACCATATCGATGGTTCGCAGACGGGTGGCCAGAAGAGACTGATGCGCATCACGCCATGTAGTGTCCATGATGAGGGTTCCGGGGTATTCACGAACAGCTTTCGCGAATGCTTCGGGACCTTGCTCGACGATAATGTTGCGCCATCCTATTTGGCAAGGGAGAGTGGTGTCGAGAGGTGGCCCATTGGCGTCATCAGGGTTTTGCAGTGTAGGAATAACGAGCTCAGTCTTAAGACCAGGTTCACCCTGCGAGAAAGGATCAGATAGAACCCAGGAGGTCTAGAAATTTCGTAACAAACAGTTTGTCCCTTAATGGAACTTCCGTTGACGGCCAAGTCCCCGAGATATGCCAACAATTTTTGAGCACGGTTCTGACTCTGAACGAGCTTGAAGAGGTCAGGGGTGTCGTCGATGAACTGCCGTTAAGAAATCAATTAAATTGTTGTTCAGGTAAAGGCTCGGAGGCGATGATAACAAACCGTTGTCCAGGTTTTCCCTCCAATGAAGATGTCGTGGGTGAGGAGGCGGAAGAGGAAAGGTATATTGGTCTAGTTGCATGCACCTCGTTAAAACCGGAAAACCTGGATAAAATGTTGTAACTTGCCTTAACACCACGAATACGGAATTCAACGAGAGCGCGAAGCATCTTCCGACGAGCGACTTCATAAGTGGTTCCGCTGACTGTGCACTTCACAAGTAAACTGTCATAGTGAGGCTATAAACCATAAGTCACGAGGAATAAAGGGAACAAAATGAAGTTCCTACTGTGATCTGTGCTCCCGCAAAACCTGAACTGGCATCAAGACGAACACCATTTCCACCAGCACTTCGATAAACTTCAATTTTTCCAGTATCAGGCTGGAAGCCTTGCGCAGCATCTTCGGTGGTGATACGGCACTGAATGGCAAAACCGCGTTTCGTGATAGCGTCCTGAGTAAGGCCAAGTTGGGGTAAGGTGGCACCTGCTGCGATTTGAATTTGTGCCGCCACGATGTCGATGCCAGTGATTTCCTCTAGAAGTTCAAAAAATCAGGATCTCGTCAGCTAGTTGAAGCTTACTGCTAAGCGCACCAGTGATAGTGTGCTCGACTTGAATACGGGGGTTAATTTCGATAAAGTAATGCCTTCCCATTTGGTCAACCAAGAATTCTGCCGTTCCAGCGTTCCTGTAACCAACACTCTTGGCCAATTTAATGGCGTCAGAAAGGATTGCCTGCCTGACTTCTTCAGGAAGATGGGTGGCTGGCGCAACTTCCACAACCTTTTGATGACGCCGTTGAACTGAGCAATCACGCTCGAAAAGATGGACGGTGTTTCCAACAGCATCAGCCAAGAGCTGGACTTCAATGTGTCGGGGGCGTTCGAGGAAACGCTCGATGAAGACGGTTCCATCACCAAAGGCTGCCTTGGCCTCACTGACGGCGCGTTCGAAAAAAGTTTTGAAGTCGGATTGCTCCCTCACGACACGCATACCACGCCCTCCTCCTCCCATGGCGGCTTTGATGATAACTGGGAATCCATACTCCTGAATGAAGGCCTCTCCGTCTCGATAAGTATCGACGGGTCCTGGTGTACCTGGGACGACTGGGACACCAACTTTCATGGCTGTAAACCAAATAATTCGTTGAGGAGAAATCAAATTCCAACCAAGAGAAAACGCACCGAGAGTCCTGGCCTTGGTTTTGTCTCCAAGTCCATCAATGACTTCCGGGCTGGGACCTACGAATGCAATTCCAGCTTGCTCGACCTTTCTTGCGAATCCGGCGTTTTCGGATAAGAATCCATAGCTGCGGGGAGGGAATCAACGATGCTATAGCAAGACCAAGGTTGGTGGGTTCTGACCCTGGATGGATCATATCAACGCCATGCTCAAGGGCGATTTTGATGATGTCGTCTTGCGAGAGATATGCACCGACTGGAGTAAGGCCTTTTCCGACTTGGTATGCTTCATCGGCCTAGAATGGATTAATTGACAATCATACATATGTCAAACATTGTCAAACCTTTTGGCGATGTGCTGATAAGCGATCTTCAAAGGAGTAGATTGCCACAGTGTGCATCGCGAGTTCATGGGCAGTCCGGAAGACTCGGATAGCGATTTCCTGGTAGATGATATCTTCATGAAGAATACTTCATGAATAAGGAGACAATAAGACGTACACCGCGATTGGCGACGAGAATTTTCGTCAGGGGTCCGCTGTGTCCCGCCGCCTTCCTCCTCATGGTTTGGATGGAGTGAACAGGGGTACCAGGGGCGCTAGGCATTCCAGCGAACATTCCAGCAAGCCTAGGGGGATGTAACGTCGAGGGCGAAGCCATGGCCGCAGTGAAGGTAGATAGTGAAAGATGGTGGGACTGGTGTTTGCTCGAATTGGGGAAATCGGCCGATAAGTACAAATTTTGAATCACGAGGGCGTCAGGGTCTCGTTGCGCTGCTCGGCGGTAGGGAAACGAGAAAGATTGGGGCAGAGTTAGACTCGAAACCAGTCTCCTTAGGGTGCAGAGTATTATCCCTAATGATCGCAGCTTAAGGAGCTCCGGCACTAAAAGCGGTCAACCGCAATCTCCACCGCCGGCCGCTACAAGGTGTTTTTTCATCTGAGTATCACGCTCACAGGAAGGGATCCCAGTCATTAATCTAATCCTGACCGGTCGCCAACTCGACATCATAACCGACGGTGTGTCCATGTGATATTATTATTGCAAGGGATATAAATATGTGGAACGGAATATTTGGCTGCTCCCTGCTCAAACACGCGCTTCCGTCCGTCCAACTCCAACTATGGTTTCCGATTTGTCAGGGGGATAATAGCATCGGCTTGCAGTCTGCCATCCTGTTTCTTTTGATTACTTTTTGCCACAGCGTACACGACACCTGCAAAGAAACCCATCCCGACTGCCGAAACGGAGCCAGTGGTGACTGGGTCTCCAAAGAAGAGCATCCCTGACGCAGCTACAGGCAGCTTATTCAGCGCCCCAACCATGCTAGAGAGACAATTAACACCGCTTGCTTCGGAATGAGGTAAAAGGTTACCTATAAGTCGTACTACTGGTCGTCCGCACACACCATGCAGTTGTGTAGGAGATACCCACCGCAGCCGCTCCGGAAAATGCAATGGCCATAAGTAAGAATTTTCGTGTTTCGGGTGGGCTACAAACTTGTCAATCGTTATTTGCTATCGCCGTTGATCGCCCTTACAAATTTCGAGTCAAGTTTTCGGTTCCCCAATCCTCGACAATGACAGAGAAAGCGGCGAGAACTGGAATGCTGAGCAGGTTATTATAAAACATGGAGTCCCAGTCAGAGAATCCAGTAGACTTGATCCGTTTCCGCATGGAAAGCACCTATGGCGAGTGCATTGACATCGTTGACCAGCATAAATGCAGAAGATACGTACATAGGCCGCGCTTGTTAAGCAATTAACAAACATCCAGAAATATCCAACGTTAAGTCCGCGAACAGCACCTGCCAGGTTTTGGAGTTCATTCAAGCTAACAGTACTCACGGCAGGTAACGAGTCGGATAGCCCACTGGCAACATCTGACCAGGCAGCAATAATGGACGAAATAACCTTTTCAGCAATTAGATTCCTCAACCACAAAATGGATTTTGTACGACTCACCATCAAGACGAAGGACACAAATGTCAACGCAGTCACCTTTCCTCCAAACCAAATTACTTCGCCATATGCCTGAAAATTGTGTATAAATTTCAACCCCATTCAATGAAGGTGGTCGTACAATTAGGATGATGGTCAAATTTTTGAAAATGGTATAAACTGGTATGTTTAGGTGTTGCTAAAAATAATGAGCGATAACGTTCCGCATATAACAAGCGAAAAAGATTGAACTCACTAGACTTTTTGAACCAGTATATATCACGCTAACCAGCAGGAAACTGATGGGAAACCAGGCCTTTGCATCTTGCCAGTCGAAATTTCGGAACGAGATGACACCAAACTTCTTCACAAGTGTCACACAGCTAACGCACACAATGGATTGAATACATAGGAGCAGAAAATTCATGGAAAACTTTTCTCCAGACACGACGAACTATGGGAGTGCCAGGTGTTAATCGTGACCAAATGAAGTATGAAATTACTAGCCTTGTTCACCATCGTCATCAAAATGGATGCTAAGCAATAACATATTATAGGTGGAACTAGATAGAAATGGATTAGGCTTTTGAGAAGACTACGCCCAGTCTGGCACGTACTTGAGGAGAGCTTGGCTTCCTTTATCGCTCCAGTTGCCATGGCCTTCTTGAATTCAGCGGCGTCCGGATCTTTGGAGGACGACGACTTTCCATTCGTTTGTGATGACATTTCGTGGTGCAATTACGGGGTAAAGAAGGCGGGATATCAGCCGAATCGGCAACGGTATGGTGGAATTAGCCTGAGGTATGGAAGGTGACGAGCGCCAACGATAATTTGACGAAGAGAATGAGACTGCTACTCCTTGAGATTATGGGGTAAGTGGGGATATGAAGCCGACACGTCGGCGCTGGTCTCGAGCCTACGAATTGTTTGCTGTCGACCCTTCTCAGAATTAGTGCCTTCGGATAATGACGTAATTTAGGTGTCATGTGCTGGTCTTGAGCCAGTCACGCGATGGATTAATGGACGCGTCGCGTCGCGCTGCTTCTAAGTACTTCACGCGATTACACCTAGCGAGGTTAACCTCAAAATTTATGTACTACTTATTTAAACAAACCTATACCCTTATATTTTTTTATACCGTGAGATTTCCTCGGTCATTTGTCGTCGTGCGGTATTTGCGGTTGGAGTTTGTCGGAGACTCGGAGTGAATCAGCGGATTTAAAATGGTACACTGGCAGAAAATGTTCTCGCGGATATCGGACACCCTCCAAGCGGCTGTTATGCGTAGATATCGGTACTGATTCGACCGCTCATGAGACTCCTCTATAGGTGTATAACTGGTACTTGATTGGTTTTGAATATCGCTTGCTCTAGCCCGTTCGAGTGCCGTACTAGCAGTACATAAACGAGTCTCAGGAGGAGCACCCAGCCCGGTTTTTATTTGAATGGTCGCTGACACAAGTAAGTATCAGAGCCTGGGACAATTTGCCTTGATATCTAGTTTTTGGAGAATCATAGACTCGAACATCGATCTTGAAACGATTACCGGAATTTGTCCCAGGATTGTATTCTAACTGAAGACATGGTTCGCGGGAGCACCGTTGGGGATCAATACAGTTATGTCCATTGTATCATAAGTATTGTGTAATAGGACAGCTAATAGATCTTGCCCCAATGCCCGTAGGTTGGGGTACTCGCCGATATAGCTTTGAAACTGGAAAAAATCGGTGATTGTCGCTCTGGAAGAAGTGTGATATGGTTATCTTAGGCTAGGAAGCGTCCCCTATGTAAGCCCTCTCGAACTTCTGGGTTCTCCACGATTTTAAGGTTTGGGGTTTGAAAAAGGGGTATGATTTCGCCGGCCCGGAATACACGTGATATGTATCGCTGACTAATATGTTACACGCCGAAGCGCCGGGCGCGTCACAAGGTTCGTATACCACCATTAAACCATCTTCACAGGTTCTTCGGACCTAAAATCTTGTAATATGGTTGCATCATGGCTTTCGACTTCTGCATCGATAGGAATGGCAATTGGTCCACCGCTTGTCAGTGATTCTCGAACCCAAAGTTACTTATTATTAGTGTACTGAACGAATGCAACAGGTGTACGCCGACCAAGCCTTTTCGATTGTCAAGAAGAAGTGAGCCTCGCTATCCAGGTAGCTTCCATTATATCTGACTCTTAAACTCCTAGAGATGCCTCAGGTTTCTCTCGTGATGTTTGCGCAATCTTGTCAATTCCTTCCATGCGATCACTCTTCATCGTCTGATGCCATGAACATACCACCTCTAGGCTGATAGCCAACATTACGAGGTGTTTCTTCCGACTCGGGTACGAATCTCCACCGTCCTGCGCCCCTTCTTCTAATTGCAAACATTACAGAGAATATTACGAACTCCCACTTTTAATCCAGTCAATATTGATGATATTTGCCCAGGCATTTCCTATCTCGATGCTGTCGCATTTTGTATTTTTAATCCGGATTTTTTAGTTGGCGTTGCTTTACATTTGTATTCGCTATCGACCTCGCCTCAGTCCAGAAACGCTCAGCACTTCTAGCCGCCCGATATCGTTTTGGCAATGGCCAAATTATACTCAGTACATTGAATTTCTAGCTGGCCTAATGTGAGCAAATTATTCAACGAATTTGTCATGAACTGATATTAAGGATCTCAGTCTTTGTCAGGGAATTCTCTTTCTTATTTTTGGGCGTTCGGAGTTGTTCATCAGCATGGTTGGATTCTTCGCACTGGGGCTCGAGAGCACGTTACCTATCCCTCAGTTGATAAGGTTGGGCAACTTTTCCCTCGTACCCAATCCTTTGCTAATTGGCTTATAGCAACTACCGGCAGCGTTCATTATATGGTTTCAGGATGTCGACCCTGATTGGTTGGGTAGGAGGAGATACGTTTAAGTGAGCTATACACTACTGAAAAGAGGGTATTTACAAAATCAACTTCGTAGAACTGTTTACTTTTTCCTTCAAGCTTCGCCTATCCAGTTCAAAGTGTGCGCGATCTTCCAGCTCTCCATAGACTTTCGTGCGTGTTGTCTCCTCTCCCCATTTTTTCTCTTTGTTCACATTTTTGGCACGTCCAGTTATCATCGTCCAACGGGTGATATACGGCAACGCGGCTCCTATATCAGCCCTCCTTGCCGAAGAAGATGAATTGGAACAGGCATTGGCTCTGGCGGAAGATTGAATGGATATTTTTGTCGTAGCCTAATCCCTGATAGCCCCGATCAATCTTCTGCTAGATTGACCTGGTATCTATGCCTTCTCGTCCATGGAACCCGTTCTGAACGCAGGATGCATTTGTTCTGGTTGCTGTGGTTTTGACTTGAGATGGGCTGGACTTCTCAGAGACTTTTCTGACTTTTGTTCTGAGCATGTCTGATCACGCTAAAGTTGAAGAGGGCCAAGTTCTTATGCTAGAAAACGGGGCCTCACATCGGTAGCCATTGTCAGGTCTGATTCCTCTTATATCATTATTCGAACAATCAGTGAGCCAGACCAACTCTCGGTAACTGTAGGAGTCGCCAATATGCACTTGATACACGTGTCTGATACTGCATCGAAGGAAATATTACGAGGGCAAGTGTATAATATAGGTCACATTCAATGGCGTATGGCGTTTGTAACAATAGCCATGATTTCAGTAGGAAATAACCAATTCCCATCGAGAGGCACTTCAAGTTGGCCCTTGACTCAGAGTTTAGTCACGGATTTGTGAGTCCTCCGATGTGGAACAACAAGTTCAACCAGCAAATATTTTTAGGGGAATTCAAATGCGACTATGGAACTCTTCTCCAGGCCGACCGAACCATTACATTTTAGCGCTGACACAGACCAAAAAAATAAGTACTAAATTGTGGCTGTACGAGTTATTTGGTCAATAGGGCCAAATAGAGTAGTTATCCCAACGTCGACCGCGCAGCCGTCGAGTCGCTCAAACCTCCCTCCCATCATGGCTGCCGCCGACACCTTAAAACCTATTGCGTTCTGTGAACATCTTCAGCTATCAAGCCTTGGTGTCCAGCCCGGCTCCATCTCGTTTCAGGTACGCTGACGCGACAACTAATTTATGCCTTGCGTGGACTGACAACTTCTTATTTCCCTCGCATCTTCATTAGGTATGGTTATTATACTTCTAGGAAACGCTTTTATAACCCGTTCTTAATCGTACTGCCAGACTCTTACATTAGAATCCGATCATTACATCTGTATACGCGAAAAAGTCAACGAGCAAGGTCAGGTTGTCATCATCGACCTTTCGGATGCCAACAATGTTCTCCGACGCCCCATTTCTGCCGACTCTGCGATTATGCACCCCAAGCAAAAGATACTAGCACTACGAGGCACGTCTTTCCGCTCATGTCTGGGTCTTCTTATGGTCTTAACGTTTGCCTTTAGCCGCAAGAACTCTTCAGATTTTCAATATCGAATCGAAACAGAAAGTCAAATCCCATATCAACAACGAGGACATCGTTTTCTGGAAATGGGTCTCAGACACTACTATTGGATTGGTCACTGACGCTGCGGTGTATCATTGGACCATTACAGATCAGACCTCTGCCCCTCAAAAGATCTTCGACCGTCATCCTACCCTTGCTGGCACCCAGATAATTAATTACCGTGTCACCCCCGATGAGAAATGGCTTGTTCTCATTGGAATCTCTGGGAATACCACCAATCCTTCTGCGTTTAAAATCAAGGGCTCAATGCAACTTTACAGCAGAGAGCGAGGGGTCAGCCAACCTATCGAAGGCCACGCAGCCGCATTTGCAGAAGTCAAGCTTGATGGCCATCAGAAACCAACCAAGCTTTTCACCTTTGCCGTCCGAACTGCCACTGGGGCCAAGGTATACCTACATATATTTTCCTTCATAATGCCGTGCTCAGCCTAATATTTTCCAGCTGCATATCGTCGAGATTGACCATCAATCGCCTGACCCGCCATTCGCCAAGAAGAACGTTGACGTTTACTTCCCACCAGAGGCTACCAATGATTTCCCCGTGGCCATGCAAGTCTCGAAGAAACATGGAATCGTCTACCTCGTCACGAAATATGGCTTTATCCATCTATACGACCTTGAATCTGGCGCATGTGTCTATATGAACCGTATCTCCGGAGAAACCATATTCGTAACGGCCGAGCACGAAGCAACAAATGGTATCATTGGCGTGAACAAGAAGGGCCAAGTCCTCAGCGTCAATGTTGACGAGCAAACCATCATTCCTTATATTTTGACAACACTGAACAATACCGACCTCGCATTCAAACTCGCTAGTCGTGCCAATTTGCCTGGTGCAGACGACCTTTACGTGAAACAATATCAGCAGCTATTCCAGGCAGGTCAATTTGGGGAAGCAGCCAAAGTTGCTGCGAACTCTCCCAGGGTACGCTCATCCGTTACTCATGCTTTCTCTTATCTCATAAATTTTGATGTAAGGGCATTTTGCGTACAACGGCCGTCATCGAGTCCTTCAAGCAAGCACCAGCGCCTCCCGGCGGACTCTCCCCCATTTTGCAGTACTTCGGAATCCTTTTGGAGAAAGGCGAACTTAACCACCTTGAGTCTCTCGAACTCGCCCGACCAGTCCTGCAGCAAGGACGTAAGCAACTTTTGGAAAAATGGTTGAAGGAGAATAAGGTTTGATCCTTCCTCACGCCTAGTCACTTTGGGTACTCATTGGCGGCTTAGTTGACGTGCAGTGAAGAACTCGGTGACATTGTTAGGTTGCACGATATGACGCTGGCTCTGAGCGTATATTTGCGCGCCAATGTTCCCAACAAAGTAGTTGCTTGTTTCGCTGAGACTGGACAAACAGATAAGATTGTCCTTTACTCGAAGAAGGTTGGCTATACACCCGATTATGTTGCCCTATTACAACACATCATGCGCACGAATCCGGAAAAGGGCGCCGAGTTTGCTGCCCAACTGGCAAACGATGAGAGTGGTCCTCTAGTTGATATCGAACGGGTGATTTTTAATATTCCCCACCCGTCGCGGTCAATTTTATAACAATTTATCACAGGTCGTTGACATTTTCATGTCCCAAAATATGATTCAACCCGCGACATCCTTCTTGTTGGATGCTCTTAAGGAGAATAAACCCGAGCAAGGACACCTGCAAACCCGTCTGTTGGAGCTTAACCTCGTCCATGCACCTCAAGTTGCCGATGCTATCTTGGGCAATGAAATGTTCACCCATTATGAACGCCCAAGAATTGCCAATCTTTGCGAAAAGGCTGGTTTATTGCAGCGTGTATGCAGTTCCTCTCTCTGTCAAGTTACTCTCATTTTAACGCTTTGATCTAGGCGTTGGAACATTACGAAGATATTGCTGATATCAAGCGTGCCATTGTGCACACCACCGGCCTGACGCCAGATGTAGGCTATTTTTTCCTTCATATCCTGTCAGGTAGATGCATTAATCATCCACCCCTTAGTGGCTTGTGAACTACTTCAGCCGGTTGACAACTGAACAGTCGATGGCCTGTCTGCAGGAAATGCTGCGAGTGAACATCCGCCAGAACTTGCAAGTTGTCATCCAGATCGCCACCAAGTACTCTGATATTTTGGGCCCAATCAAACTGATCGAGATGTTTGAGGGTTTCAAGACATTTGAGGGTCTCTATTACTACCTCGGGTCTATCGTCAATCTCAGCGAGGACCCCGAAGTCCACTTCAAGTACATCCAGGCCGCCACCCGAACGGGCCAGATTCGCGAAGTCGAGCGCATTTGCAGGGAAAGCAACTTTTACAACCCCGAGAAAGTCAAGAACTTCCTCAAGGAGGCTAAACTGGGCGACCAACTCCCCTTGATCATTGTTTGCGACCGATTCGACTTTGTCCACGACCTCGTTCTCTACCTGTACCAGAATGGCCTGACCAAGTTCATTGAGGTTTATGTTCAACGGGTCAATTCTGTCCGCACTCCTCAGGTCGTCGGTGGACTCCTTGACGTTGATTGTGATGAAGGGACGATCAAGAGCTTGTTGAGCTCCGTCACGGGTAATTTCCCCATTGACGAGTTAGTTCATGAAGTCGAGCAACGCAACCGACTGAAGTTGATCCTTCCTTGGCTTGAGGCTCGTGTTCAAGCTGGAAGTCAAGATCCCGCCATCTTCAATGCCATTGCTAAAATCTACATTGATAGCAACAACAACCCTGAGCAGTTCCTCAAGGAGAATAACGTATGTCCAATTGTCGTATATAATTCTCCCTCTTGCTGACGGCGCTTTTTACAGTTGTACGAACCACTGGTTGTTGGAAAATTCTGCGAAGCTCGTGATCCTTACCTGGCATATATTGCCTACGCCAAAGGTCTTTGTGACGACGAGCTCATTGCTATCACCAACGACAACTCGATGTTCAAACAACAAGCTCGCTACCTCATCAAGCGTCGTCAACCTGATCTCTGGGCTCAAGTCCTCGTTTCGGACAATGTCCATCGTCGCGCACTGATTGATCAAGTTCGTTCTTTGAACTTTGGCAGAGCTTCAACATTTAAATTAATATTCTCATCGTTTTTTAGATTGTTTCGACTGCCTTACCAGAGTGCACAGATCCTGATGATGTTTCAATCACTGTCAAAGCCTTCCTGCAGGCCGACCTACCCATCGAATTGATCGAACTTCTGGAGAAGATCGTCATTGAGCCTTCCCCCTTCAGCGACAACAAGAATCTACAGAACCTTCTGTTGCTTACTGCCATTCGGGCAGATAAAGGCAAGGTTGTTGGCTACATCAATAAGCTCCAGAACTACGATGCTGCCGACATTGCCCGCATCGCCACTGAACACGGCTTGTATGAGGAGGCTTTGACAATCTACAAGAAACACGAGCAACATGCTATGGCAATTAATGTCCTCGTTGAACACATCGTGTCCATCGATCGTGGTCTGGAATACGCTAACAAGGTCAAGCAACCGGAGGTTTGGAGCAGGCTTGCTAAGGCTCAACTCGATGGTCTGCGGATCAAAGATTCAGTCGGTGAGCAATGGAGGGAGATATACATTCGTTTTCCATATGTTAATTCGCTTCTTTTTAGAATCTTACATCAAAGCTCAGGATCCTACGAACTTTGCTGAGGTCATCGAGATCGCCAACCACGCCGGCAAGCACGATGAGCTCGTCCGATACCTGCAGATGGCTCGTAAGACCTTGCGCGAACCCAAGATCGATACCGAACTTGCATATGCCTATGCTAAGACGGATCGACTCCACGACATGGAGGACTTCCTTGGAATGACCAACGTCGCTGATGTCCTTGAAGTTGGCGAAAAGTGCTTTGAAGACGAATTGTACCAGGCCGCTAAGCTTCTTTTCACGAGTATTTCCAACTGGGCACGATTAGCAACGACATTAATTTACCTTGGCGAGAACCAAGCTGCTGTCGAGAGTGCACGCAAGGCTGGCAATACACAGTTCGTCTTTTTTCCCCTTGATTGCTTCAGGACATTGACCTTGGAACAGGGTCTGGAAACAAGTCCATGCTGCTTGCATTGAGAAGTCTGAGTTCCGACTGGTAACATTCTTTTTAGCACCCGAATTTTACCCCGAGATTCTGACTACTGATCTACAGGCTCAAATTTGTGGTCTCCATATAATCGTTCATGCAGTAAGGCAGAGACTCCTTTCAATTCCTGACCTTTTACCTGACATTATTATGTAGGAGGAACTTTCTGCCCTCATACAACTCTATGAACGACGAGGCCACTTTGAAGAAATCATCGGCCTTTTGGAAGCTGGCTTGAGCTTGGAGCGTGCGCACATGGGCATCTTCACGGAGTTGTCGATCCTTTTGAGCAAGTATAAGCCGGCTAAACGTGAGTTCCTTAAAAGATTGGGGAACGCTTTACTAATTCCACAAAGTCATGGAACACTTGAAGCTCTTCGTTGCCCGCATCAACATTCCCAAAGTCATCAAAGCCACAGAGAAGGCTCACCTTTGGCCCGAGCTTGTCTTCCTCTACATCAAATACGATGAATTTGTATGAATGCTCTGCCAACTGTTTTAATTCCTCTTAACATCTGCTATTTTAGGACAACGCAGCTCTTGCTATGATTGAGCGTTCCGCGGATGCCTGGGAGCACAATCAATTCAAGGACGTTATCGTTCGAGCAGCCAATGTCGAAATGTTGGTTCCATCCCTCTTTCCAAGTTATTACCTTTCTGACATTTATTAAAAGCTACTATAAAGCTCTCTCGTTCTACCTCCAGGAACAACCCACCCTCTTAACTGATCTCCTTACCGTTCTCATTCCTAGAATTGACCATAGCCGAGTTGTCCGCACGTTCAGGCAAATGGATCATATTCCTCTCATCCGTTCCTACCTCATCGCCGTCCAACATGTAAGCGGATCCCTACCATTATCCATACGTTATTGAATATTGATCCGTTGGTTTAGTTCAATTTGGAGGCTGTCAACGATGCCTACAATGATCTCCTCATCGAAGAGGAGGATTACAAAACACTACGTGATTCGATTGACAGCTTCGATAATTTCAACAATATTAGCCTGGCCAAACGATTGGAGAAGCACGAATTGTTGGAATTCCGAAGGCTGGCGGCGCATTTGTACAAGGTAACATCGCGTCATCCCTTGATTCTGAATTTTCTCATGCTATTTCAGAAAAATGCTCGTTGGGAGGAATCAATATCCCTCTCAAAGCAGGACAAGCTTTACAAGGACGCTATGATAACTGCCGCCACATCTAGTTCAACCGAAGTCGCAGAAGAGCTCCTTTCGTACTTCGTTGATATTGGCAACAAGGAGTGCTTCGCTGCCCATCTGTTCATTTGTTTCGATCTGCTTCGCTCTGACGTTGTTGAGGAATTATCATGGCAGCATGGTCTCAACGACTTCTACATGCCATACAAGATTCAAGTGCAACGTTCACTAGTGGAAAAGGTCAGTCATCTCTTCACCTCGAGTGTACCATTTTAATATTATTTTGCCATCAGCTCGCACAGCTGGAGAAGGAGGTCAAAGAACGATCCAAGAAAGATGCCCAAAAAGAGCAGACGGAAGCCGAGGCTCCCATCATCAACCCAGGAGGCTTTGGCGGACTCCTTCTCACCAACGGGTAGGTTTCCTTGTTAAATACGATAAATGGTCTGCTTCATGTCTATTTCCAGAATTGTTGGCCAAGCCCCTCCAATGAATGGGATGATGCCTGTATGTTTTTTTAATTTCATTTCCCAGTCACCAGACAGACACTGACGATTCTCTCAAGGCGATGACTGGATATGGCTATTGATTCGCTTACCTCGTACTTGTACTGTCGGATATAATTGTTTCAACTTTTTTTATTTATATAATTGGATCGTTTTTTCTCTGCCTCACCATCATTGCAAAAAAAACAAGAAAAAAACAAAAAAAGAGAGGTGAGTTTTAGTCCCTCAGAACCTCAGAATCGAAGGGTTTGTTATTTACATAAATAACGACCCTGTCCTTTATACAAGATCTGAGCTCCTTCATTGCATTCATTTATACCCACGTTAACGAAACTATGATCACACATGGACAATTAACCAAGAATAAGCCTCAAAATTCGGCTTTCCATCGTCAAACCAGCTAGGGAAGCACCCCCCGAATGAAAATCGCGCAATGTATAACACATGTTTAAGCCAATGAAGAAAGGGTTTGTCGTTCTCGATAAATGTGGGGTGGAGTAAACCAGTAGAGAAGCCAAAGATTAGAAATGGCGAAACATTTACTTTGATATTTGACCTTGCCCAAGGTGCAGGAACAGTCGAACTGAAATCCAGAAGAAGTACGTCATGGTGAACGGAGTGTATACATAAATAATACATGGGAGTAGCATCACTGAATTCATGGTCGGGAGGATGAGCATGTGGTGTACCGTTCAGGGGATCTTGAACGGAAGGTTAACCAATCAAGCGATTAGCTGGCGTAGCCTGGTTAAGATGGGTATACCTCAAGCAACGTGGGTATTATAATAAAAAAAAAGCTCGCCAAATGCAATAAAATGTTCGTGCCCGACCCTCCCATTCCGCAAAAGAAAATCCAAAAGCCAAAATCTCGTGAGCTCTACATCACGACGCAACTTCCCTCACTTGAACCTTTCGGCCGTGTACTTAGTGAGGCTCGGGCTGCTTCGTAGAACACCTCTGTAACGCCGCGGTTATGCTTTGAACTGCATTCTAAAGCGAGTGTGGTAATGTATGAGAAGCGTATAGCTAAGTAACAGAATTTATACCCGTACCTAAATAACGAGAAGCCCGTATTCGTCTGGCAACCGCAAGTCCTTCTTCGTACTGCACAGTGTGTGTCCCGTAACGTTTCAGCCGTTCTTTTACCGCGAGATCGTCCCGTAGGTCGCACTTCAGGGCTGAGGGACGTTGTGAACAAACGGAGCTTGAGGACAAATGAAGGCTACCAACCGACAAGAACAAGCTAGTCGACCAGTCAGCTAACGTAGCTCAGATGCAGTTTTGTGCCTACACGAACCTTTACTCCAGGACAATATTCCAAAATCTCCTCTAACCACTGAAGGATGAACGTTCAGAAATCAAAAAAGTGCTATCAAAATAAAACATACCTTGGATTCCACATTTTCGAGTGACACCGGGTTGTCCACAGAGAAGCAGATCATGATGACATGTGTTTCCGCGTAAGATAATGAACGAAGTCGATCAAATTCTTCTTGCCCTGAAATGTAGAATGCAGGACCACAGATGAGAGGGGAATCAAAGAAGGATGATTTCATAGATAGCGGACCAGCTGTGTCCCATAAGCTCAGTTCAACCATTTGCTCGTCGACGTAAATATCATGGACGTAGTTCTCAAAGACCGTAGGTTCACTGATAGATTGAGCTATGAGAAAAGTGCCATGCTACGAGATGACGACGCACTAGACTTGGGTGAAGAATCCGCGAGTAAAAACGTTCAGTAGTGATGTCTTCCCTACACGAACAAGAACATCAGCCAAAATGGAGTTACACACGCGCCAAAAACGGGGAACATACCACATGCGCCGTCGCCGCAAACCACAACCTAGGGATATACCTCAGCGCCAACTTCAAAGGACCTCGAGCCAATAGACACACCTTCCTCTGAATCTACAAAGGTGGTACATAAGTGATATCGTAGGCCAGTTCTCGAAGGGCTGAACTCACCGGTCTACCGCGACCAAAGGTGGCCCCTTTGGATGATGTCCCACACAAGGACATAGCTTCAAGATAAACAAAGAAATTCCTTTGTAAGGTGGTCGTTACTAGTCTACCAGTCGAGAAATGGAGTGAGAAATGGTAGATGGACAGGCACGAATGAGTGGAAGAAAGGAAACATTAGTACACATTACAGAACTGCAGCACGTGATGCGGAGGGAACAGAAGATACCCCTACCGCCGGGAAAATTGAAATCCAGATTCCACTTCGCTGTCGCCGCCACTGGCTCGCATCTTTCGATGTGATACTGGCGAAGTCTATAGCCTCTTTGCAGCCTCCATTATTTCTACAGAATGATGTACATCACATTGTCATCAAATGCCTCTGTAGCTAGATAATATACATTGTACGTCGAAGACGATCACGATCATGTTCAGCACCCTTGCAAACTTCAACTACTTAAAAACATACATAGCAAGAAATAGCATTTACAGAAATCAAGGTCAGTAATCAACATTACACAGAAATACAGACTCAGCCCAACTCCTTCGGATCTGCCTCTGGTGGTTCTCGCTCGTTCGCGGTGCAAGGAAAGGCTTTGCGCCGATCACTGCATCGCCATCGTATTCACAAAGTCCAGCCACGTAGATTGCATATTAGCGTCCGGTGACCCGGAGGGGCGACGTTGCCCCGATGCAGGATTGGCCTCGAAATGTCCGTGTTCTTGGACGAAAGCATTTCCACCATTGGTGTATGTCGTGGACGCGAGTCCATAATCATAAACTGGGAAGTACTGCGGGATATTGAAGCTTGTGCTATTCCGGTTCATAGATGTGCTCATTGATGGCAGCCGATGGTGGGTATTAGACTGAGTCTCCATTATACCCTGCATTGGTTGTTGCGAGAGATAGGTAGGGGACTCGGTCTGGAATGAAGCAGGAATCCCCGACATCCCGTACATGGACACAGGTGAAATTTCTGGATCCGAGAATGATCCTTGGGAACCAGGCGAGACTTGAGACGGGGGTTCTGAGTAGGTCTGCTGGTTGCCGCTGACCCTGAATGAATCCAAGTACTCTCGGACGCTAGGTGGCAGCTGGTTGTGCATTCCCGGAGACAATGGAAGCGGCACAATTGGGTTCTGCGAGATCGGTGACCTCTCTTGGAGGGTGGGGGAGGAAGGTTCTTTCTTCGAGACTAAACGCGTCTTCCCACCAAGAACAGAGAGCTCGTCGTCTTCACCTTCAGGAGAATCCGGACTCCTGAGAATTAGGGGTAGTGGTAATCCTTTGCCTCTCCTAAACTCGTCAAGACTCAAGTGTGCTTTCCCTTGTAACTGCAACATAATATCCTGTCCACCGAGTCAGGCCTATCAATACAAAAACATCGAGAAACACGCACCAAAACTTTGTTGGCTCGGAAACCTCGGGCCGCCTTAGAGAATAGCTCGCATGCAGAATCCAATTGCGCGAGCGAGGAAGGCGCCAAGCTCATGGAAGGGCACCGAGTGACGATTGACCCGAGCACGATCTGACAGAGTGTAAGCAACATCAAGGACGACAGGAAAATAATATACCGAGCAAGAAAACATATGTGTCCAAAGGAACCAGATTCGCTCGCTAGGCTCCTTCAATTGCGTATGCAAATTCCGCATCATAGCGACAAGGGAACCAGCACTTCGATATGCAGCAATAACGGAGGTTCCGTATGGGCTGCCGAGAGGGTCCTTCGGGTGGTCGCTTATTGCTCGTGCGAAGAAACTCCTGTGTAGATACAGCAAGCCTAATCAAGCAAAATTCCGTTAACAAGTTATTTTTATCGGTAACATGTAGGAATAGGACCTACTCATTTCCCGAATCGCTAGGACGATATGACGTTGAAGCGTCAGCGCGACACTATCTGGGTACCCTCCCTGACGCGGCTCCGAACTTCCGAAACCGGCGACTTGAAGGACGGGCGGCACAGGGAACGCACGTAATTTCCTATCCAATTGAAGTATTGTGGCGTATGTGGGCATTTTAGCGCCGAAGGCCTGATCATGCAAAAGGGTCATACACTCCAAAGAAAACTTGTGTTTCCAAGCATTAACTAGTAGGGGAAGAGGAATTAACACAGGTGCCACCGTCAAGGACCAAACTCACAGCTATATTCGTCCGATGTATCTTCCAGATATGGCATTTTGGAGTCGAAATGGGGAGTGAAGAATGACGGTGGGCGACCAAAAGTCCAACATTGCCATGAATCATAAGTGAAAAGTTCCCAGAACAATTCCCGACGTTTTTGGGTTTCCACAGGATCCACTTTCCACTTTCCGCTGTCCCGATCTGGCAATGAGCCTCAGTCCTTTCCGAGCTCTTCTGATCTTGGGGTGAGTGCACTTACGGATTCCGATCTGGTTATCACGCTTAGCCTATGGAAATAGATGCATCAACGATAAGAATGGCGTACGCTTTGCCCAACTTTGACTGCTAGTCCCATTATGGCCCACCGCGCGCCGGAGCTAGTCCCATGCCGATCCACAAAGAACAGGTAGAAGGTCATCAGGAACTAATAAAGATCTGAGTATTATCAACGAAGTACCACGTGACTAGTTGCTTACCAATGCTTGCACTGCATTAATTGTGGGGTTATCAAAGAAGGAATGATGGAACAAAGCCGCCCGCGCTAGTTGGTGATACTTTTCCGCATCGATGTTATAAGACGGCAAAGAGGTATTCATAAGCGATCCGATGGCAAGGACCATGAACATCACCGACAGGCGGTGTGCCAAAAGTGGGTCGTCAGGTATCGGACCAACCTGCTGTGTGTAGAATTGAGAATACACCTCTTGGTCGAAGGACACCATACTGATGGGATTGTACCTTCAGGAGCAGAATGAGAGATATTTCGAGACTGAGCAAATACGGACTCACATCCATGCAGCATGAGTATAATATATTGATCGCAGTTCATGCGCGACTTCAGCTGGCGGCAAGTACCAGTACAGCGTCTGCAGGCCGACATTGCCAATGGCCGACAACGGTGAAATTGGAAACGAGGCTGCGCGTGCAAGAATTTCCGGCGTTAGAATATTTTGCAAGGCTACCAGATGGTCATCTTGCTCGTCGTCCTCTGACAATTCGTTCTAAAAATAGATCAGTTGATCATTTCCATCTTATTGATAAGGCCAATTCACCTGAAGAAAGTACTAGGTAGCCGAAAGGTGCAGGTTAGGAATGACCCGTTCGTGGACTTGGATATACATACCCATGAATTTGCTATATGTCCGTAATATTTCGTCTTCCCCGAGAGAGCTATCGATAGGGACCCGAACGCATCCACAACATCAGGGTTAGATTCTTCTTCTTTAATGGTAACAGAAGTCGCGGATTTGCTACCGTTAACATCTCGTTGCAATGGCGCTTTGATCCTGAGGAGTTCCTCCGATAGAAGGGGATGGGGTTCAGTGGATAGGTGATTATGGGACGCCCTGAGAGCGTCCTCCAATTCCCGGACTCGAGTCGCAAGCTCGGATATCTTTTCATGCAATTCCTGTGTTGAAGCCAAAACAAAACTATTGCTTCCGTTAAAATATAGCAGGCTGTTATCGTGAGCAATATACTCACCGGTTTCCTTGGCCAGTGGTCAGGGAACCCTGTAATGAAGACATTTAGATTTCTCTAGTAAGTTGAGGGGAAGGTTGCCAAAACCCACATCGGGGCAGATGGGTCCACAGCCTCTTTTGACGCACGAGCTACAAGGAATCGCACGATCGCAGCGTAACTTCAGCCTGCGTGAAATGGTTGTAGAATTTGTGTGGCGAAAAGTAGAAAATGATTGCACCGTCGGCATTCTGCACAACTCAGCCGGGTGGCACCCTTCCTTCTCTTCTTCGCCGGAGCATTGGGGCCTGTGATGTTTTCCATTGCTCTCTCGTATGAGGAGGGGGATGGCATAGGAAGGCCGGATAGGAGGATGATGGGGGTAGGAGACAAGATGGTTTGGCTTCGAAGTCCACTTCGGGGGGCATGCCCGATTACAAGATATCCGTGTGCCTAAACGGAAATCGGAGATTGCCGAGTCGCATCTCCGATTTACTTCCGTGTATCCCCAAGATACCTCATTGCAGTGGCTGTGAATTTCATCCTTCAGTCTACCGTTCAAGTTTGCAAAAATGTCTGCACTTATATCGATTTACCTAACCGCTGTCGACCCATTAAACTACCCCGCCTGCTCTCTGGCTCCTTTCTTCTGTTCAAAAAGTCCGCTTTCCATCTTGCTGAAAGCGTTTGTCGCTCACTGGACCAAGGTTTCAGTCGAACCTTGAGTTTCTGCACGTCCTGGATCCAATATGGAAATTTGGCAACACTGTTGAGAAGCCAAGTCATTTCATGTCGAGAAGTCAAGTCATTTGCTCGGTTTTTCCGTGACCTCCGGGTCTTTCATGAACTTGATACTGAGTACTGAGTGCTGAAGCCTGAACCCGATCCGATAGCAAGTACTAAGTGGGTCATGTCATGGTCTGCCTCATGTTTCCGAGTCCGTGAACCCAGTTCCAACCTTGACAGAGGCCCACCCGCATGCCAATGCTCTGGGCCTGTTGCTCCTTTGGTACTACGCCATTTCTGGCTTGCTGTGACGGAGCCTGAGATAAAATTAATAAAAGCTCGGGTTGATGATGCTCGATGATGATAAGAAGCCATGCGATCGAGCGCATTTGGATTTCACCATTCTATACCGGAGGGAACCTACATACGAATAGGTCGATTGTGCAAATAGCCACCGGGAGCCGGGGGATAATATCTGTTTGCTAAGCACACTTATACATAATATGCAACTGTGGGGATACCTGCCGAACACTACTTTAAGACGATTCATAAGCAGATGACCTATATCACGGTCTACCTGCCTTTGAAAGGCCTGAAGAGGTAGGAATAATGAATATACTAAAGTGGTCTAAAGAGTGAAATCTCGTGAGTATTTCTTTCGAGCAGCAAAGAGCCGGAGTATTTTGAGTGATAACATTGTCCCAGTTACCCAGTGCCACTTTCAAGATTAATGAACGTACAAGGTCGAGGAGGTCGTATCCTAGTTATCCTGAATTCGAAGCATTGCGAGGCTAAGTCCGTTGTCCTAGCTATCTATAGTTTTCGCGTCGCTTAATCCCTGACCCATCCGTCTTTAAAATTAGAGAGATGGAAGACGTGTGGAGGCCGGGTCTTTTGCATGCTGGTACAGAAGGGCAGGCAAGCTTCATATTTGCTTCGGAAGAAGACCGTGCCCTGGGAGCTTTGGAGTGAGATATATTTACTCCATGCGCTCGTCAGGGGTTCCCTATCGACAACACACAGTGAAAGTGGGTAGTATTCGCCCGTTAGCCAGACTTGGACACTTCCTTATCTCCGATATAGTTGTAATCCCAAACCCTTTACCCATCAGCGGTAGCTAGATATTAACACTCATCCGGTTACAACCATTACATTTGCGACTTGAGGTGGAGAGATAGAAGGAATGGGGATTCTGTGTTTGAATTATAGTCGAAACCCTCTTACCCATAACCCTGATAACCCATACAGACGCATTATGAGTAAGTATAATAAGTCTCGCAATTTAATGCCTAACGACGTGCACCAAAATTAACCTCATGTGTATCCGATAATTCTCCATAACCCATACCCGAGCTGCCCAGTGAGGGGCTGAGGATTAAAATACAGGTTGATGGAGATCGTACTAAATTGTTTAACCGAGCCTGATAGCCACGTTTCCCGATCTCAGAGAGCTTTCTTATTTTGGAACCTTTTTTACTATTTCAAGACATCTATTTAATTACCCCTGCACAGAAGGCATAATGTTTTGTTAGCCGTATCTAGCCTCATTATGGGCAAGGAAGAGGGCCAAATGTAGTACATGCCTAGAGTGAATAATGGAAAATATAACCACACTAAACCCCTCCAGGCAAGGTCGAAGAGGCCTGGATAATAGCAGTACATGTAATAAGTGTCATAAATGTCGTGTCATAATCAAAGTCACATAGGTAGAGGTACTGAACTGTCTAACCCCTTCAATTCAAGAAGTCAACCCTAACAGCTCACACAGAAATTTCAGCAGCGATACCATTCATCTCAGTGATTCCATATCCGCAGCGGAGATGGATACGTGTATAGGCGTACCATCCAAGTTGGCAATATCCTTTGCAACCGCACTGTCCGCATACCCTTCAATGTGGGATTTCTGGAACGGGGCCGTACCCAGCCCATTGATATCACTTCCAGGGCTAAGGGGCTCCGCCACACTTGACGCATCCGAATAACTGTACACAGAATCTCGCTGGGACTGAACTCGGGACACTGCGGCATTCGTCTGTAGCTGAGGTAGCTGGGGTGTGGTTTGCTCGCGGGAGTGGTTGGAGGAAATACTAGAGCGGGAGCTGAAGAAGCTGCCCAGCTTACGAGAGAGCGGCGCGGCGCCTATCGTTGCTGATGCTGGAGGATCCACCGTCGTCGATGCTTGCACGGAGGAGGATTGCGTTGCTGATGCAGAATATGGTGCAGCGCTCGACCTTAGTGGCGAATCAATGCTCCCGTTTCCCCAAAGCTTGAAGCCCCATGCGGAACCTGTCTTTCTTGGATCCGCAGCAGATGCTTCGCCAGTCGCCATCATTGGAGGTGGGGGCAAATTCGTGGCGGTGGTCGGCCCAGCCTCACCAACGTTATTTTCTGCAATGAAGTCCCGTAGGGCTATAACACAGGTCTCAGAGGCCTCCTTGGCTTCATTCGCTTCTTGTAGGTCGTGTTTTGCATTATCCAGGTCGAGCTTGAGTGTTTGAATTTCTTTGCGCAGCGCCTCAAGTTCCGCTGAATTTCCAGCCGATCTCTCTGCAGCAGCAGCCGGGTGCAATAGACCATCACCAGGGGGGCTTTGTCGTCCAAAGATACCTGATTGTCGGCGAGAGCTACTGGGTGCGCCTGAGAGTGCTGCTTCCGCTGAAGCGATGTTGAAAGCACGAGCTTGGGGACTGGGAGTTGGATCTGGAATTGGGGAAGTCCCGAGTGGAGAGGAACCGAGAGCAGGCTCAATGATAGATCCTGCACGCCTATGACCAGATTTTCCATGCATTGTTCCAGTTAAAGGAACAAACGAAGCACGCTTAGAGGAGGTTGGGCCCGCGAACGAACCAAGTGTTGCTGAGGATGCACGTGAAACGTCTATCGGCGCCATACTCTGTCGCCTATTCTCAGTCTGGAGGCGCATAAGACCTCGCCTACGTAGATAAGCACCTAATCAGCGTGCTGACATCTTGGAAAGATGAGATATCTCAGCGTACCTGCTCTCTTCCACTTTGGTCCTAAGTACAGCGATCTGTTCTTCGTCTTCCCTCGCCTTCTTTCTCAATGCCGTAAGTTCTTCCTCGGCTTCCGTAGCCTTGTCCGTTATGACCTGCAGCGCATCCTTCGCATTTGCCTCCTGGGTATTGGCTGATGCCAGCAGTTTCAGCAATTCGTCTCTCTCCTTCGTAATGTCGGTCAACGAATGTCGTAGTTGCGAGATGATATTCGCAAGTATTTCAGGATCAGGTAGGAGATCGTTGAGAGCACCGGAACCACGTTTCTTGGAATGTGAAGTCGTTTCCGGGTGGGTCGTAGCATCGTGGGCAGGCGTTACAGGTGGGCTTTCCATTGCCAACTCCCTCTCCAGCTCAAGGCTCAAGTCGATAGAAAAACGCCCTTGTCCCTGTTCTCGTTGCAATTTGTATAGCTCCGAGTCAGCCTCTGAAGAAAGAGGGGCCTCGAACTCGATTCGGTGTAAATTTTCTTGATGCTCGTCAAAGGTTGGGGTAGGGTTGGGCCGCAGATGGCCTGTGGCCGATCGGATTGGCGCGGAATGGGTGCTGGAGTTGGACACGGCGAGAGGTGCTGGCATTCTAAGAGACCTGTATATAGTCACGGTCAAGGTTGAGTCCCGTCTCCTGGATATGGAACAAAGCGGGCGTGGAACAAAACTGGATCCAATTGGTGGCTGACACGGACGCGAGGGTCGGAGACCAAACGGCGCAGTCGGCAGGGATTGCTAACGCGAACTCGAATATGGTACCGAATAAAGGCGAGGGATGGACTTTTCACGGCGGGAAGCGAAATGGGTGCTATATAGTTGCTACAAGCCCAGAATAATCGTCGCCAGAGAAACCTGTGTACCGTCACGTGTAACTAATTTAGTGGAAATTGAAACGTTAACAGGTGACACTGATAACCTATCAAGTGATTCCTCATGGATCGTCATCCACCGATCGTGAAGAAGACACTTTCACGTACGTACTACAATAGCACAAAGGCATGAATTACACAGATACAAGAAAGATGATTTTCTACTGCCATCTCATTCTACTTTGCTTTTTTCCCACTTTATTTGTACTTTTCTTGTAAGTAAACCAAGGGAGGGGAATGAGCTTGACATGTGAATGATGGAGCAAGAATGAGCTCACTTTTTACCTATTCCGAAGAATGAGTAAGAGCGTCAATGCAGATGATTCCATCGCGCTCGCTCCAAGGATATCCCCAGCGGTGCAGCCATTCACGAACCCCAGTAGCCAGTCGAGCACGAGAGGCCCCACGGGCAACATCCTGGGTTCCGGTATGCTTTTCTTCTCCCACTATGGCGTACGCTATTGAAAGAATCAAAAGAAAATGAGAAAGGCTATAGAATTTAAAATTTTCAAGACTAACCTAAACCGTAGAAAAGCTCACGCTCCAGCTAGAAATAGACCGTTATATATATATAAACTGTCGAGGAATGAGACCACACTTACCGCAAGCAAGAACTGTTCAAGAACTTCAGTAGCCTCATTAGCGTGCAACCCATGCAAATCCAACATCGCCTCCGTCCTCTCCTCAGGACTCGTCTCGGCTGCCCCAGTGCCAGCACTCGCAATGCCCAAATAGACACCAAGCCCACCACCACAAGCCTTGCCTCTGGTTCCGCGATCGCCCGGGTCATCAGACCATGCCGCATCCCTCGTCCGAACAGCTTGTTCTGCCATCCTCGCACGCTCACGGACAAGCTTGGACGCAGCGTCCGCCATCTCCACAGACATCTTCGCGTTGAGGTCATGCCCTTCCCTGCTGAACCGCTTCGCAGCCGCGCCATCTCCTCTCCTCCATGCATCCGCCGCCCGAGAAAGACACGCATTCCTCGCTGCACCGAGCTGCAGTGCCCGCTGGCGATACGCCATATACAGACTATTCACAGCCTCTCCAGTCGGCAACGTCGGTAGCAGCACTGGAGGATGAAGCTTGATGCGGGGCGAGGGCCTTGGAGCCACTATCGCGCTCTGGTGATGCAAATTATCAGCAGCAGGACCCATAATTTCTCTCCGTGCTGCAATATTGGTACTCGCATTTACATTGTTTGATACTCCCGTCTCATCTGTCTGGGGTACCTGCGGCGCGGGTTTCTTCACAGCAGCTGAGAACCTCGTCCTTCCAGGATCGTTGTATGGCATATATTTTCGGCCCCTTCCTGCGCCACCGTTCTCGTACCCGAGCACTGGGAATTCATCCGGCGGGGGGCTCACGGTGTGTGCTGCGAGAGGACCAGTACCAGGAGGAACGTTGGCCCGGGTGAGAGCGGCATTCAAGCTTGCAATGTCGACATCCTTGGGGAGATGATGCAAAAATTCGCAAGCATCCTGCTTCGCACATGTACCACGCAGCCAGAATCTGCAAAGAGCGCGCTCGAGGTCGTGACTATATGACAAATTTAGTACACAAAAAAACAGCCACTGGAAGAACAGAACATGAATCCATACCTGAATCGACAGTCTGCCCTTAAACATTCCCCAGCGACGAAATACCGACAAACCCTATTTCCACCTGGCACAGGCCTGCCGTTTACATACCTCGGCGCTGATCGTCCAGCACCTGCAGGTGGGAAACCGCCGCCCCTCATGCCATTGGCCGGTGCACCTCGAATTGGGCCCGTGCCTTCTCTAGATACAAGAGTGACTCTGGCACCCATGTGCTGCATCCTACTCTGTGGGCTGTGAGACGCAGGCGCGGGTAAGGCACGATCGACAAGCCAGGCCATCGATCGATCAAAGTCGAACCCATTGGCAGCAAGAGCTTCCTCCAACTCGGATGGGGCGAGGGTGGAGCCGAAAACGGAGCTAAGGACGTCGAAAGGAGTCATCCCGTCCGTGAGAGCAGCAGAAGCTTCTTCTGAATCGGGCTCTGGGACCTGTGCGTTCATGTCTGGGGATCCATAACCAAATGGCGGGTAATGACTTTGGTTCGGGTCCGATGAAGATGTTGGCCAAGGATGGGTATCATATGCATCGAAAGTGTCGAATTCTGAAATTGTGATTGAATGAAAAGAAGGTATGGGGTTAGAAGCAAATGGATCAAAAGGATCCTCCTCGTCATCTTCGTCTTTGGGGCGGTGGGACGACCGCAGAGATGAGGAAGGAGTAAAGGAACGCGTTGATGGTGAATGGTCAGCAATCAGAGGGGCGGCGATGGCCAGATTAGATGTTGCACGAGGTGAATTGTGAGACCATAAATCGGGAGAAGGAGAATCTGCGCGTAAGAGCGATCCAGCAGAATGGGACGCTGCAGCTGAGAGAGGGCGAGGTATAGGCCTAAATTCACTGGCTTTTGCATTCAGGAGACGGGGTGATGAGAGGGGTGATGCGGGCAGCGACGCAGTAAATTGAGTCTGCGCGTAGGCAAGGACTGGTGATGAAGACGGCGAGTAATCGGATTTTGTGGAAGCCATGGGCGCCAGCGGGGATGTAGCTGGGGTATGGGGTCTGCGGAATACGTTGACGAGCGGTGATGGCGGTGCAGACAAAGGAGTGTCTGGACGAGGAGGATACAGTCGAGACGAATTTGTGGATGCGCGGGACGATGGCCTCGAAATGGGGCGGCGCGTCGGAGTTAAGAAGAGGAAAGGCACACCAGCAATATCGTCGCGATGCTTGTGCATCAGGTCCAGCACGTTCTGCTCGACCTAAACTCCCTGTCAGCGTATAACAACAGCCCATAAAAAAACCACAACACACGCTCTCGTCATCCATCACGTAGTTCGTTTTGAGCAGCGTCTTGAGCTCATCCTCTCGTTCGTCGACCAGGAGCGAGACAACCTCATTCACGATGCTCTGGGGGACTCGATTGTACTCATCGGTCTCTGCATCGTTATCGTAGTTATCCAGGGGTTTGTATTGACGCGCAATCGCAGAGAGCTGGGCTCTAGTATGGGGAAATTTCCCCATACTCCCCGATGAGGGCGGCTCCTGGAGGCTGTTGTTATATGGGGAATTGGTACTCAAGGGATCGTAGGCCATATGGTAGACTGGCATGGCCATGAAAAGGCGCTTAGAAAAGGTGAAGAAGGAAAAGAAAGGAACAGGTATGTATGTACAAACAAAGTCATCAATGATCATTCCATTTGTAGTAGCAACGTTATTCATACATCCCACTGAATATACACCTCCTCCTCCATCCATCCCTCCATTTCATTGGCGTAGCAGTCTTTTGAACAGGAAAAGATCAGACATGTTCCCCACTCCATTCCCCGCTTTTCGTCCTTGTCCTCTCCCTTCAACGCCCGCTCTACCGCCTTACGTCGTTCCTCGTCGGTAAGCTTCTTGCTCGCTTCCCCAACGGGCCGGAGCATGTTAATTAAGTTGGGCATGAGTTGGCACTCAAACACCCTCGCAGAGTTACAGCTCGGACATTTGGGCACTGCAGATGCGTTGTATGTGCGCCGTTGGGGTCGAACAACTGTAAAGACTGCCTTTGTCACTGGCAATGGATCTTGGCGCGGCAGAGGCCAGAGCAAGTCGAACGTCTTATCCGAAGCATATGGTAATGGTGTCCCACCGAGCTCATATCTGGTTTCATATCATAAGTTTCCCGACGAGAAGAACACATAAAAATGCTAACCTCACACACTGTTCGCCTTCGTATCCGACCCGCTTCATAAACCTCTCGAACACCTGATCCACTTCTAATGAATCTTCGTATGTCTCCTTGGCCCAACTAACATCCTTATCCTTTTTGTCTTCATCGCCAAGGTCTTCAACTGTAATATCATTTGGAAGCCGAGCTTTTGATTGAGGTGGAAGATACTCTGCCACCGTCGAAAGGTAAAGCGACGGATATGTAGGTGCGTTTTGCCAAGGCGATTCCTCGATCTTGACCGCAGCCATTGCGGTGAGGAGGTCCTCTCCATCCGAGGATCCCGAGTCCGAATCACCTTCGTCCTCAACTGCGGTTGCCTTCTCTGTTTTCTCGTCATCGCCGGACTCCCCGACCTCCTTCACTATCATCAGCGCCCGCTTGACATAAATCAGGGGCGGGGAAACAACACACCGACGTCGAAGCACCGAATATCTGAGCACCCAAGCCAAATAGTGGCGTGTTTCCAGCGCCCTTACTCATCTGCATGTATCAATACGGAATCAATACCATCTAAAATACATGTGCGCCCACATCAAAATACACTTACAGAAAACGGATTAATTTGTGGGTTTTTCCGCTGCACCTCGAGCCGCAGTCTTTCTTCTTCGGCCTTAGCTTTAGCCCGCTCGCGCTCAAGTTGGCGCTCCCGTTTTCGTGCCAACCTCTCGGCGTATTTTTTGTTCACTCGAAGACCGCGCCATGCGCGAACGCTAAAAGAGTTAGTCAGCTAGTGCATCTGCTAAATTAATACCCAGCATGAGATCGCAGCTGGATAGATCATCAAATGAAATGCGGGGCACACAAGAATAACCTTTGCCAAGTAAATTGACGCGCACCTGCCGTCTTGGTGTTGACACCCCGTTCTCGCACAACCCCAAATATACATCGCTCTGTCCAAGGGGCTGTCCTCAAAAGGACACCACATCTGGACTAAGAGTTCCATCGCTTGGTTGCATGATTTACAATGAGAAGAGGAAAAGGGGGGTTCAGACGAGGGTAACAAGGCCTTTGATGATCAAAGAGCGGAAGATAAAGAAAGGCACGTCAATACATTCTGCAAATGGTAATACATGATTGAGGATGCTCGTACAGGAAGTCCTCCAATACGAGAGACGGCAGCATCGATAACGTCTGTCTGAACGTCGATGTTGCCGTCTGGGACACCTAACAATACGGACGTTTCTACTTGTGACAAATCGTCCTCGTCCGAATCTGACCAATCGTCTGCGGGTCGGGGTGCCATGTTCTTTTGCTGCTTTCCTTTTCGGGAGCGGTACGCACTAGAAGGTATGTGCGGATGGAGTAGATGTCCGCGTGAGATCGAAAATCCTAAGAGAGAATAGACGTAAACCGTTAGCAAAAGGCGCTGGAATCGCACAAGAGAAGGGTAGACGGGTGCAAGGCGTATCAGCGTAGGACGTGCGGTAAAGCAACGACTGTGCTGATACGAGATCAGTTAAGCATGAATGGTATAATTTGATCGAGTCGTCACGTTCCGATGAAACAGAGAAACTCTGCCATTTCGGTTTCAGACTCGTCATCTAAATGGTTCATCTTTTGCAAAGAAAAATGGAAAGGGCGAGAAAGAACAGGGATACTCACTGGTTGGATGTGGTATAAGAGTGAAGAGAGGTGGACGCAAATTTTTGAAAAAGGGACGAAGCAAATAGGCCCAAATAAACCCGATCGATCAGAATTGGAATTCCCTAGTTGGGCAACGGCAAGATCTGACGGAGCACTTTCCATTCCGATTCTCTAACCAGCTTATATCCTACTACGACTCTGGTAGAGATACAACCTCTATCTCCGCCTTCTCCCTCCCCCCTCTTTCTCATGCCTGCATCTCCCTACTCTCAGCGAGACGATCCCGCAGCCAGCTCTCTCGTTATTCGCCAAACTAAGCGCCGGGGGGTCGCTCTCTCATGCGCTGAATGTCGGAGGTACGAATTTCCGTTCGCCGATTGACGTTCGTCTCGTTACCAACTCCACACCCATTCCAGGTTAAAGCTCAAGTATGTTCTTGCGATTTAAAGTATGGCATTACCGTGCTTAATCAACTATTTTGGTCTATAGATGCAGCCGGTCTTTTCCTTGCAGGTATACTATTGGATTACCGTGCTCTTCTGGGTCATGATTCTAATGCAACACCTAGCAACTGCGTCAAAAAAGGTTGTGCAGCCATTTGCCCTGAAGGTCTGTTCATTACCTTCCGCTTCTTGGCTGTCCTTGGCACTGTTATTGACCGGGATCACGCCAGGCTCACTCACGACAGGCAAGGGGAATCGGTAATTTGAAATTACTCGCCTTGGATTGTTCACATCCGATGGCTGATTACTCTTTAGATTCGTTCTAGCAAACACCGAGGCTCTGCACGAGAAAATCACTGTGCTCGCGAATCGTGTTCGACAACTCGAGGATGGCCTCGCAGATTCACACTCTCGTAACTCACACACTCCGCACCCTCTTCTCAGCGAAGAACTTTTGCAAATCAAGCGTCCGCTAGAACGGGAACGACAGGATGTGCCGCAGGTGGATGAGAAACCAGAGACTGAGGACACCATTGATTCATTGGGCTCTCTGTGCGTATGCTCTACCGCCTATTTTAGTTTTGGTGACGGGATTGACTGCGCGTTCATTACCCAGCTCCATCTCAAATGGCGGCCGCTCTACATTCTTCGGCCAGACTGCAAATTCATGGGTTTGTTTATTCAGCCATCTATTGCCGGTACCAATGTCATTGATAATTCGTATCCCATTCTGTACAGTATCTCCTTCAGGTGAACTTCCTTTTCGGATGCATGCGTTGAACTGTCAAAAAAATACTGATCTGTATGACAGAACGAGGAAGGTTCCGAAGAAGAAGATTCACAACCAAGTGTTGTTGATTCCCCTGGACCCACAGACGACATTGCATGGATGAGCTATGCCTTCCCGTTCTCACCACCTATTAATAAAACCCTGGAAGATGTTCGACAATCAATTATGAACAGGTTACCCCAGCAGCCTGAAGCCAAAGAACTTTCTGATCTATATTTCCGACACGCTGCGTGGATGCATGTCTTCCCATCTTTGACCTTGTCTCTCAATTTGACCGTTCCATTTTTTAAGGTACACTCCAATATCGGAAAAGGATTATTCAGAGATATTCCGCCATGTCTACGACCCCGATGCTTTTGATGAACCGATCCCCGCACAAGATCTTGGACTGTTTTGCATCGTCCTCGCCATCGGGACACTTGTCGACCTGGAACGACCTGCACACTCAGCAGAGGCAATGGCGTTTTATCATTTGGCTCGTGGTGCAATCTCAATCGACTCCGTCCTGGAAGAACAATCTATAACTGCCATTCAGGCTCTGGTAAGTAATTCTTCCCTTCGTCAAGGATGTCCTTGCTGACTTCTTTCGCCTTTCTTTCATTCCGTTGAAAATTTCCTCGATTAGCTGCTCATGTGTCACTTCATGTTCCTATCGGAAATTTCCAGTCCTCGATGGGCAATCATGGGCATGGTTGTAAAATTAGCACAAAGTGTCAGTATTCGTCCTTTTTTTCCACTTCTCTCAGATGTAGCCTATTGGACTCCCCCGTGCTTCTCTTCGCTTCTTTCCGCATATGGGACTTATTGTTGATTTTCATTGAGCGCTGACGTTTCCTCCCCCCAAAATAGGTTGGTCTTCGTGAGTTTTGTTTCATCACCCCACCACACACATTCAGCCCTAACGCCCTCCTTAGACCGTGACAGCGGCAAGTGGAAACTCGACCCGGAGCAAACACAGAAAAGGCGTGAACTATTTTACGAATTGTTGACTTACGATTCTTGGCAGGTATGTTGGCCTGTCGTGTCAGGTTTTGATTGGGGCACTAGGCGATGCGCCCACATTCCAAGTTCTTTACTCATTCAATTCTGTGTTTCAGAGTTTGACATTTGGGCGGCCACCTTCGCTCTCCTCGGCCCACATTGATAACCAACTACCGCACCCGACTACGAAGAATGCTGCGGGGCAGGTGGAAATGTCTTGTAAGCTTTCGGCTTTTTCTCTGTATTTGCGACAGATTAATTGAATAAATATCTCAGTTGCAGCATGGAAACATCGCTTTTCTGCACACTGCTTAAGCGTAGTTCATGATGAAGCGTTTGGGACAAGAAACCCTAACTACAAGGCTATCCAAGAACTCGACAAGAAAGTACGAAATTGGTATGTGCCGCCGAGCCTTCAAGTTCCCGGCTTTGGTGGCGCGAAACTTGTCTCCACAGAGGTGGAACAACCCGGTGTACAGTTGACGATGCAGCGATACATTGCGTTTGCTATCAAGGAAATGAGTGAGTATTTTCGGGTGAATTAGACTGCTCTCTAATTATTTACTTCATGAAGCTCTATTTTACATGCATCGTGGTTTCTTTGCGCAAGCACTCGAGGATAGTCCGGGCGACCCAATGGGAAGCAAGTACTCGCCATCAGTGCTTGCGGCTTATAGCAGTGCAACTTCGTTTGTTGGCCTGATTGAGAGTTTGTTTCATCAACATCCACAGCTGACTGAGAGGATGTGGTTTGTGTTTACGCACGTTTTCTCCTGCGCAGTATGTTCTATTTTTTCTACGTCGGATTGAATTACCGCTAACCTTGAAATGTTTAGATCGTATTGGGATCGATAGCAGCTAAATCACAAATGGGACTATCCCGTTCAGCACTGTCACACCTGGATTCCGCATATAATCTTTTCACAAGGGTATCAGATACCGCACGAGCAGGCAAGATACTGGTGAGTAGCCCGGTAGAGTTGTTGCACCCGATGTTATAAAATATGTCTCTAGCCCATCCTAGCCAAATTACGAGAGCGAGCTGTGGCTGCACAAGGAAACGGGGCTCCCTTGCAAAATGAAACTGCCACCCGACTCTCCTTCTATGGCCCGAAGATCAAAAGCGAAGTGGACGAATTGTCTGCGTTGGGTGGCATGACGAGGCTTGTTTCTCGTCAATCGCCTTCTTCACCCTCACTCTCAAGTCCGACCTCACAGCACTCGTCTCCGCCTGCCGCTCCGGAGTCTCAAGTCTATCCGACTCCCCCTCACGATTCTTCGAGTTTAAATACGTGGCAAAGTTATACGCATATCCAAAATCTCAACGTCAACATCAACATGAATCCCAATGATTACTTCTCAAACGGTATTCCCATTTCACCTGAAGTACCACAAGAAGAGATGTCGATGCTGTATCAAATGCCTCCTCACATGCAGCAGCAGCAACAAGTGCACCAACAGCATCATCATCCTCATCGACTGCCGCAAGGCATGTCGATGGACACCACAAGCCCACACAGTCCTTCGTACTATGGAAATGGATACGGACAAGGATATGGGAACGGCTATATTGTACCACATCTCGGACCGAGGATGAGAACCCCACCAACACAGGATCTCCAGGATTCCTGGTTAAATTTCATGGCGCCGTATAAGCCATGATGGTGTTATATTGCTGGGTTCCTTCCGGCATATGTCATGTAACTATCCCTGCTCTTTATATCTTCTTGCCTTCTGTATTGTTTGACACGCTACTGTTCTACTCTTTGAATATCCGCTCGCTTTCAAGCTTCATTGTTGCCATACTATGTTTTATAGATACCATTTTTGCAATACCTTAGGACTCGGATCCTCACATACGGATTTATAATTATTACTGTACTATGTATCATTTATACTAAAACACAACACTCAGAACCAGGCCAAGTTGTGAAAGTATATTTAATGCTCAACGTAACGGCAGATAATTACTTCCGCGACGCGATTTTCGTGACTGGTGAGGTTGTGATCGCTGAGCTCCGTGATTTACCACATTTGGCACCGAGGTGTGGTTCGCATTGCTCTTCAATTCAGCCCAGCGCCACCCGTCCCATTCCTTCCTCTCTTCACCTCCCTTCCGGCATAGCATGCCTGTGCCAGATGCTCGCACAAGGAACAAGATAAGCCTAAATCCGTCCAAGGTCCTATCAACGTCGTAAGTAACCACAGTTTCAACAACAGAAGATTTGCTTGACACGTTATATCCACCGTTTGCTTTTCATCTTCGATCCCCGCTTTCCGGATTTAGGATTCCAAGCAAACTCGTCCCTCGGATATTGCTCTCCAATGCGCTCTTTGTGTTCGCGGCGCATGCCTCGAAAGAGTGGTTATTGAATCTGGATGTTGGTGTGTTTTGGGTGGTGATGCGCGTATTGGCTTGTGGTGGACTTGGGGTACTGGGTTGGGAAGGTATGACAGGGCAGATGGTGAAGAGGAAGAATATCGAGGTGCGCATGGTCTGTTAGATCCTTTACACGGATGATTTATGAGGAAACAGTGGTCTGTGTTGGGCACCGCGTCATTGCTGCAGTTAATACAGTACGGCTGTCTGTTTACCGCGTTATACCGCTTGTCATCACCCCGGTATGTCCCTAGTAAACCCACTCAAACCCATTTGTTGATAGTTCCGGCTACAGAGTCATCCTCTTTGCCCATTTCTCAACATATTGGATTGCATCACTCATAAGCCCTTCCTCGGTTAGTGATAACTCTTGCCGTAGTGGAATCGTCTCTTTAACCGTTTACATGCACTACCCAGAGTCGGAAATTCATTGCCGTTGTACTAGCAATCGTTATTTCAGTCCTGTCAGATTCTAACTTCTCGGCGGTTAATTTTTGGCATTACGCGCCGGGATATGGGGCGTTGCTTTTTCACGCACTCTCGTCGACCGCGTTGGAACACACGCTAGCTGTCATTTCTCCTTCTCTTGGGACGACGTTTTCGGCAGCAGCAAGCGTTCTCGGTGCCACACTCTTTGCACTTCCATTCTATATTTTCAGGACTCTTATGGTGAGTTTCCTGTGATTTGCAGTTTTCTTCTTTGGTTAATGATGTATATTGTTCCAGCTCAACTTTCCCCCAACCCCAGTCCTTCCTTTGCTGTCTCTCGCCTGCATCCCTGTTGTAGCCTACTCTATGTTGTTCCTCACGCCGCTCACGATGCAATCGTTGAGCAATCTATCCTATAGACCACAACATTTTGGATTTTCCTATCCAACGTTACTCATTCTCTCTTATATTTTGGGTACCCTGGCATTTAAGCAGGTCCCAACATGGACGGACATTCTAGTTGCGTTACTGCTCTATGTCGGTAAGTCATAAATCGTTATATCGGTTCGGCTTGAGAATTCGTGCTTAATTTCTTTTCTTGCTAGGCAAGTATCCAGAAAGCATAGATACTTTCTCGATTGCACCTCGGACTCCTACCTCAAGACTTATTCGGTCGTACTTAAAAACCATTCTCGCCAATCCTGAATCTAGAAAAATCTTTTACTTTTTGATGCTGAACCTGGCCTATATGTTGGTCCAGATGTTATATGGGGTATGGACCAACAGTCTCGGTTTGATATCGGATGGTACGTTCTTGCTTCCATCGCCAATGTTCTGAACCACTTATCGATAATGCGCAGCGATCCATATGGCCTTTGATTGTATGGCAATCGGTATGGGTCTCTTCGCATCCGTAATGGCTACTTGGGACCCAAATGAACGCTTTACTTATGGGTAAGCTCCATTCAGGATAAATTCTGAATTGTATTCACAAATAATTTTATCAGATACGGACGGATCGAAACCTTGTCTGGTTTTGCCAATGGGATTTTCCTGATACTAATTTCCATATTCATCATGTTCGAGGCCATTCAACGAATGTTAGTTTGCATTTATATGCTTTCGCCTTTGCCTAACACTATTTCCAGACTGGAACCCCCAGAGATGAACACAAACCAGCTACTTTTGGTCAGCTCTTTAGGTCTGGCAGTTAATTTGTTTGGGATGTTTGCTATGGGTGGACATCACCACCATGTATGTTTTTCCTTGTCTCCGCCTTGGGTTGAATACTTATCCACATAAAGGGCGGGCATTCTCATTCTCACGGACATTCTCACTCTCCTCGCAAAGAGGATCACTCTGGCCACTCTCATGGGCCAGTGCCGCCACCTATACACTCTGCTCATGCGCATAGCCATGACCAATCATCGAGGCCTAACCATAGCCACTCACACTCTGTCGTAACTCCTCCGGTGTCATCACATATGAATTCTCATTCACACACTCACTCTCCACCTCCTACCTCAAGTACCCATTCTCACTCGCACTCGCATTCGTCGCCGCCACACTTGCCAGAGGACTGTCATGATCATTCACATGATGCCCACTCTTCACATGGACACGATGATTGCGAACATGACCACAACAACTCACACTCACACACTCACACTCCACATCCTCCCAGCGAAGCACATGCACACTCTCATGACCATTATGAGCATGAGCATTCCATTCATCCCGTTACTCCGCCATCCCGTGGGTCAAATCATTCGCACACCATGTCAACCACCAGCATTTCGGAAAGACCGATGAATGGACATAGTCACCCTGCCAAACGCCGTTCTCGTGGACCCTCAATATCCATCGAATTGGTATCTCCAATCGACGGGCCGAAGCGTACAGCGCTCTCACCTCCGCTGACGACGCCGTTGACTCCAAGCTACACCTTTGGTCACGATGACCATTATTCGAAGCATCACGATTCAAAACATATGCCCAACCTACATGATCCGTCGCATGCTCATTCACAGCATGAAGGGCATAGTCATAACATGCGCGGCGTGTTTCTTCATGTCATGGCGGTCAGTCTTGACAATCCATGTATTGACGATGCTAAAGCTAGTTTTTTCATCAGGATACCTTAGGATCAGTTGGTGTCATAATATCAACTCTGCTCATCCAGTTTTACGGATGGACAGGGTTTGATCCAATCGCCTCTCTGTTCATTGCGATTTTGATTGCCGCCAGTGTCATCCCTCTTGTCATGGACACAGGCAAAGTTCTTGCCTTGGATGTTGCTGACCGTGATGTAGATATCCAGCGTGCTCTCGCTGAAGTATGTGTTCCTTTCTTTTGGTGCGTTTATTTATGGCATACTAACGTAAGATTTCCACCAGTTATCTTCCATTGAAGGACTTGCATCCTACACATCTCCTCGATTCTGGCCCAAAGATTCCTCGTCTTTAATTGGCACTATACACATCCAACTCGCACCTTCCGGATCTTCTCATGATCCAACGGGACCCCATTCAAGTCGGAAAATAGTCTACACAAAGGCCGATCGTGTGGTGGAAAGAGTTGATTCATTGTTGCGAGAAAAGATCTCGGGGTTGGAAGAATTGACAATACAGGTCGAAGGACAATGCCCATTGTCATAGGGAGATTATTTAGCTCGGGATAGTATAGGGTAGATTTGAATTGTAATTTATAGCAATAAGTATACATCTACGAAGGAAGTCAATGGATGTCATCTATTTCAAGTTGTGATCGTGAACGTTGCAAAGTACCCTGCGTCGATGACGGTTTCCGATATTACTTATGGTAAACTGTTAGTCCAGTAAGTGTGTCAGTCGAGTGCTTACCAGTGTGGCGGGCCGGTGTTCAACATCTGTTCAACATGCAACGACATTTCTTCTCATCATCACGTCGTCGAACATTAACGAGACTGCGTTTGACCTTCCAAACCATGGCAAGCTAAGTATCCTACGTCGCGTTCTGCACAGGTGCGAAGCAGTTTTCTCTCCTATCGCTATATAACGGTCGTTATGATACTTTTGTCTCTAGCTGGACAATTACCAACTGTTTGGCAATCTCTTTCGATATTTTGTCAACCGTGGATAAATTTGTCTTCTCATTACTCGACTGGGTGTCGTTGACGAACTGTACCAGACGTGCCGGCTGTTCCATCCGTATAGTGTGGTTTAGACCTTCCAACTGGAACCTGCTCGATTTTAAAGTCTCTTGGAACTGTAATTGCGCCACGAACGTGGTATTGCGTCGGAAATTTGAACATTTCTTTCATCGAACGCCACGTATTCTTAGTTCTTTGGGCCAATTTCTTCCAAAATCTCTGCTGTTCTTTCTAGATGCGGTTGTCGGTTAACTTTCTTCCGACCCGTCGTAGGTATGCTTCCAGGCTTCTTCGCAAACGATAACGAATGGTGTGAACACTCGTTCTTACTTTCACGCTATATTCACCGCGACTAATTTTCTTGGTTGGATTACAGAGCGTGTAAATTCGATTGTAGATTGCAGAGAATACACGACCACTCTGCTCTAGGAAATTTCAAGACTCCAAATATCGCGTTTGCTCTACGAGCACGAGGAATTCATGGCGCCCACCGACATCTCTCTCGATACTGGTGACAGCCAATAGAACTCGGATTAGTTGACTGCGCGCACCTCTATCGTAAGATATCCGTTTGGGTATTTTTGGCGACACGATCGAAATGGTCATAGCTGAGGCTGACAATCTCCATATGTAGAAAGAGGCTGTCGAGAAGAAGGAATTCGCGTAAACGATCGAGAGGAGGAAATACAGCTACAAACATTGGGGGTACATAATGCCCGTGAACTCGCCAGCTCAACCTTCACTCTCGGCACATCGCTCAACAAGCTTCGAACCAATCAATCAATCAACCAACCAACCAACCAATTTTATAGCTCTCAACATGCCGGGTACTCATGTTCGCCTTTTCTTTTCCCCGCCATGTATTGACCGTGTCCGTCATAGCTCCGTTTCATCACAACACCAGCTTCAATGGACCCGCCGACGGTACGAACACGTTCCAACCCTTTCTCCGCCTTGTAGCTAATCTTGCCCATCATAGACCTTGCATACCTCCAGGCCACCCACGGGTGTATGACATCTTCCCAGTGCTTTCATTCACCTGCCCTGTATCTAATAGTGTCCATTGTAGATGCTGGTCGCGGAAACTTTTACCAATCCTGGATCTTCGATGGTGCGTCCTCACTCTTGCTTCTTCCATTATCACTGAAACAATTCTCCCCGCCATAGGTGAATTTCCAGTTGGACATCCCCGTGCCGCCGCCAAAGCCGCCGCTGCCGGTATGTTTTTAATATTGGTCCATTCTTCCCCATTGTCCACCTAAGTATGCCGTGAATAGTTCAAACCCTTACCCAACCTCAAGCACAACCTCCTGCCCAACCCCCTGCTCCAATGAGCCAGGCAACCCAAGCCCTCAACACCGTTCAACAACAACTTGCCACCCAGCCCATCGGCAACGCCCAGGCAGCGGTTCTCTCTGTCGGTGGGTCATCATTCCAATTTGATTTGCTTTCTCGCCTTGAACCTCGTGTCCATGATAGGCAATGGCAGCAGTGCAATGATCGTCAACAGTATGTCGCCGTTCTTCTCGCTTCCTGGTCCTGCCTTGTCTAAATATGCCTCCCATAGGCAGCGGGTCTGCTACGAAAAAATTCCGTGCCATCAAGCGCCTCGCCTGTGTAGCCCCACCAGGCGGGTTCATTGTGCAGAGTCTTGCAGGTGCCCGTCGCAAGCTTGGAGATGCATTCGCCGAAGAGGGCTCCAGATCATTGAGAAAAAAGGAAGATCATCCTCTCTGGGTCCTCCAACATCGCACATCAAGGGAGAAAAAGAAGAGCTCGAGTACTTTCTCATACCGTTTGTTCCCAACAATCGCCAACGACGACAGGCGCCATCTCCCAAATCTTCCTAAGCGTCGTGTCCAACGCATAAAGGAAAAGAAGACCAAGGATTGCTCTTGGCATGACGTCCTAACGCGGGCAAGTGAGATTATTGATGTTCAACCACCACTCGCTTCTCCTTGGGTTGGAATTCAAGAGTTCATCCCTAAACGCTCTCGTAAGTCCTTCCACGTGCCTTTAGTTTTCTACGACAATTAATTGATCAACATCTCAGGTGTTGGACCTATTCGCCAGGTTTTCAGCGACAACCGATACTTTCCCTACTCCCGCGACAAACGCACTGCCACATCTGTGCGAAAAGTCCCTGTTTGGCCAATTGGTCTGAAGAAGAAGATTAAGGCCATCAAGAGCCTTTCCAATCGGGCAGCGGAATCCGCTGAAGCAACTTCAGCCTCAGAGGCTCTCGAATACCCTGTTCCTGCCATCGCCACCTCAACTGTCACTCACGTTATCAAATGTGCCAAAGCCGCTGATGGCTTGCCCACCGTTTCGACTGTTACTACCCCTCAGGCCTCTTTCACTCCGACAATCAAGGTTGTTGCTGATTCTGCCCCTCCCTCTTCTTGCGCACCATGCAAGCCTCTTCGCAAAAAAAGAGTTGCTGACTTGCTATTGGATCCCAAGACTACCCGGAAGGCCTGTCGCAAAAGAAGAGCTGCTGCCTTGCCATTTGAACCCAAGACCATCCGGCCGGCCTGTGGCAGGAAGGTCTTGACGCAACTTCCAGCAACCTGCGTCGATGATGGTCACGTGGACCTTGTTGAAGACGAGTGCGGGATTCCAAGCGATTGTACTTTCCCAGCCCTCATTTTCGTCCACCTTCTAACGCATTCATATTGGGGTTAGTCAGCGCCAGACAGTGTAAGCCTACAAAGCCACAAAGCTAATCTTTCGGGAATGCTTATACTTTCTTCTTCTCCAGGGCCATTGCTACCAGTGTTTGACCCTTCCTGCATGGGTCAACTTGCTTTCGTTTACCCGCGCCAGTCAGGAACCTGTTTGTCTCGTCCTTCCACAGGTGTGCGTTGTCTCGGAACTCAATGTTCCAGCAGAAATTTTCTCCGATTCTCGAGGTGTCTCTTTCAATTCTCATAAACATCAGTGTCTGGATCATGCGTTAAGTTCGAAATATCTCTCGTGGACTTTGCGCATCGCCCACATGCTTCGCTATTACTTTTTATGGTTTGGCCATCCTTCTCCTGCGGGCCGCCATTATTTTCCTTAAGACACTATGTTGATCCTGGAGGATCGTCGTCTGCTTGGTCTGCTACCGATCCCCGCCTTTCTTCCCTGGCCCCAATCTGGATGACGATGTCTCTTCTCAGTCCACATTAGAGGAGACTCGTTCTCCAACATCCTCTTTCTCTCCACTCAAATGATTGCTCAGTGGAGTTTGAACTCCCACTCGCGAATCTTTTGTGCGTTGCCAACGTTCCGTGATTTTCTTTCCCCAATTGTCTATCCCATAATTTTAGGCGACAACTCTCAAGCGGCACGTCACTTATCTCTCTTGGATGTTGTCATCTGCTGGGTAGAGACCCTCTGTTTGCTTCAGTGCCCTCAACCTCGATGTCAATCCTCTTCGTCGTCCAACCCTTATCCTAGAAATGTTTCGGCCATTTATCTTCCCTCGACCCCTGGAGCTAGACCGTCTGCTGAGCCTGTTGGGCTCCGTCCACTCGTTCGGAATATTTCTTGGCTTGAAGAAAGACACTTGTCCTGTCTCGATTCGAAGATCTATATGCTTGTCTTGGACATCTCCCAAAGTGTATCTTGTCTATCTGCCCTTCGCTGATATAGTCCTCCAGAAACTCCACAAAGGAATCATGCTTTAAATCTCTGGCTCCCTGAGCCGACATGAACACGGTTAGCAGAACCGTCACGAACCTTTATAACCTTTACGACCCGTCACGACCAATTGTAAACCATGGCAAATACATCCTCTCATGGGCGCGACGACCCCTTTACCTTAACAACTACCCACTTTAATGAACAGACTCCACTCCGTAATGTCCCATGCCAGTTATATAATAAGCCTTGAATCTCATGAAGAACCCGCCGTCCAATAGCCTTGCCCTGTCTCTTGTCTCGTGAGTCATCAACCGTTCTGAACCCTGGAACCATTACTGACTATTCATTCCAGAATTATCTTATTTTTCATGAACGAAGCATCCAGACCTGCACCAAGTATTTTCCGGAATTCGAACAGCATCCATCCCATTATACTCCGTGAGTAGAAAACGTTCTCATAGTTCTGGATTTTTCTTCAATTCCATTTTTCATTAGATTATCCTGAATTATTTATCTTGCAAGTGTACGACGAATATCCCATCTACGAGCAACTGTGTATCTCCAACCCTCCGCACGAAATATCAATCACGATATCACTCGGAAACCACAAATGACTTTGCACCTACACCAACTTTACCTTCTCCCTCGATCGCCTTATGAATCATATATCTTCGGCATCCAGTCGACAAACGACCGCATCTATGAACTCCTTTCCTTCCCCAAACATCACCTCATCCACATATTTGATATTTTGGATCCACCCATGAACTATACATTTCTTCACAATCTATGCACAAAATCATCAAGAGATTCTTCTCGTGATATTTAGAAGCGAATTTCGATTCCAACGACAACTACACCCCCTATTTACATCCCGCAGTGACTTCAGTATTTCCATGTGTGTAGTACAATACGCAATTTCTCGTGTTCAAAGAAAAATTTCCTCATCCTGCTCCCATCTCTACGACGAAATGGGTTTTTTTTATTTGTCAGCCATCTGCATCGTGACTGCGATTTCCGCAAATCTTTATCATAGCTCGAATCTACCATGGCGTCTCTTCCTGTGTCTTATCTCTCCATCTTTCCTGCCAACGCAGCACAAGTCCTGGAATCGCGCACGCGCACATTTCAGGAATGGGGAAGACGGGTGACTTTGGAGGAGTATCTCGCTCGAGATGCAATATCAGACAATCACGAGGCTTCAAGGGATAGCAGGCTCGTTACTTGGTGGGTTTTCGGGAGCTAAGTGGAAGTAGTCCCCATTATCTTGTTTATAATCATTCAAACAAGCCAAACTCATAACATTTTCTTCGAATTGCATAGGGTTCTCGCATCCCGCGATTCGCCTGGGTCTCTAGACTTTGTATGTTCATGTGAGACGTATGCATGACTTTGTTACTGGGAATTATTTTTCTAGTAGTTGAAAAGTATATAGATTTCGCCGAGATGGCCTCATCCTTAAAAATACCAGACCGGAACCAGCCAACTGCTATGGCGTTGCTTCCGTCTTTACGGCACCCGAACATCGACGCCGCGGCTATGCGAAACACATCGTTAGCGGCGCTTTGCGCCGAGTCCCCGACTCTTTCGGAGTCTTTGTATGTGTGACAGCCATGATTATGTGACGTATGCTCTTTTTGTTCTTCGTCACCTCCTTTCCGCAAACCCTTCGTG
>Ga0307517_10000937_pt1 | contig 49591 bp, 64 predicted proteins | sample 23_EM_MG_FD_194515 | JGI IMG/M metagenome (GOLD analysis project Ga0307517, IMG submission 194515) | Populus trichocarpa ectomycorrhiza microbial communities from riparian zone in the Pacific Northwest, United States - 23_EM | ecosystem: Host-associated > Plants > Roots > Unclassified | place... | reverse complement strand
GTGCATCGAGATCGATGTATGGGGGGAGTCAGCTTGGGCTGCCTATGGACGGTATGATGTCGTCCTCGAGGAGTGAATTTGGTGCTGCGACGAATGGCCGGGGTGGGACCAACTGGAGTTCGTCACGGAGCACGTATGGAGAGTCGTTCGGGCCTGCTCAAGACCAGTATACGCGAAGAGGGCCTCAGCAGCAGCAGCAACAACAACAGGGCATGAGGCGCAGTACTCATCATAGTCGTGATTCAGGGTACTTCCCTCCTGTGCCGCCGATGCCTGCAGCGCAAGGCGCGAGTGGGAGGAACAGCCCTGATGGTAGGCCACGAACGAAGCCTTCGAGTCCTTCGAGTCCGGGTCGAGGACCTACAGGGCAACGCAAAGCTCCGCCGCCTTCGAGTTGGAAATTGGCCATGTAACTTTTGAAGACCGTCATCATCGTCTGGACTCTACTAATCCTACCCATGGATTCTATCTCTTTTGCTTTCCACCCCTTTTCATTTAATATCGCGGATTCTTTTCTTTTCCTTCATTCTGGGGCCTCAAAAAAATACCTTATGGAAGCCTTGCTATCCAGACGTTGTCTTCTTTCCTTTTTGTTCACGCTCACTTTCTCTATCTACATACGCAACCAACATTCATGGGCATCTAATACAGCACACATCACCCACCATTCCCCACCAACCATTGACTCTTTTGTTACTTTGTTTTGTGTTTTTTTTTTGTACAACCACTGTCATTATTATTCATCGGGCCCCTTCTCTACCTTTTTTACGGTTTATGGTATACCTCATAAGGGTATCTTCATTTTATCATACCTAAGCTAGCACGTAGCAAATGTTAAATATACTGATGAACAATTTGTAGAGTTCTCGTCCTCATCATACACTTGAGATTTCTGTGCAACCAAAACATGGATGACTTCAAGAGAGGAATACCCAACTAAATAAGGTAGAGTTCCTGTTCTCATCATGCACATGAAATTTCTGGGCAACCAAAACTTGGGCGACTTCAACAGAATATCCAACCAAATAGGATTCACAACGAATTAGGTCGTTACAATAGTAATCCGAATAATTATTCTATAGGGTAGTAGTTGGGCGCTGGTCGATACAAGTACGGGAGGACATGATTTTCTGTCATCGAAGACAGAAGGAAGGGGGGGGGGGAATACAGATGGGACAGGGGTTGATGACTATGATATTATTTCGTGTACAGCATTATGTTCGTCGGCCTCTACAGAGGCCGCTGAAACATCGACATCGACTCGAATTTTTTCGTTCGCACGCGGCGAAGAAATCGCGGTCGCTGTAGAGGAAGGCGATGATAGGGTCGCGCTGCCATCATCGGGAGATTCATCTACTTTCTCCGATTCCGGAGGGAAGTCGACTCGGGTTCCGTCTTCTTTGACACCACAGGCACTGCATACGAGAAAAGAAAAAATTTGGTGACGTCAAAGAACGTCCGGCTCGAATTGGCATTATTGACGTACGCCACAATTTGGTCCCAATAGCTTTGGGCGTCAAATTCGTATGTGTGCTGTCCTCCAAAGTCGGCGTCTAATTGTGATTTTGGGATTAGCTCGAATAGATCAGGGTTGAACCGCATCTAATAGAAATGATTTTTTTATCTGTTAGAAATTATCTCGTCGGTGTAATTAACCAGGGGCAGGCACACCTTGTCCCGCGTTACAGGATCAAGGAACGGCGAAATGCCTTTGTAGAAGAAGCTGAGGAGCATCGGGAGGTTAACGACGATAGCGCGGCCGAGCGTTTCGACGTAGTGTTGTTGCAGGATTTGTAACACCTTTCTGGCGACAGATATCGAAGGATTCGTGCGTAATGTTGTTGATTTGTAGTCGACGATGATAACCAGGGATTCTTGGCCAGGTGGCATGAGATCCTTTGCCCGCTCTCTGTGAGATAGTTATCATGATCAGCAATTTGGTTTGATCAGACGGATGCCTTACAAACACCACACAAGGTGACGAAGCTGGCGAGGGCTTGTCTCAGTGTTCTCTCGCCCTGGACGCATATAAATAATTGGACGACCCTCCTTATCGAAGCCGTTGATTATACTACAGCGAGTTCATCAGTATAAACATATTAAACTGGATTGGACGACGACTCACATCTTTCCCGTTTCACTCTCTATTTTCACCTCGTTTGGAGGAATGAGATCTGGCTTGAACTCCCTCCGCCACTCGAGGGTTGCCTTGACACGTTTCTTTGCATCCGCGAGATTCCATTTGGCCGCACGCATATATCGCGGTATGGTATCGGGGCTATTCAACCATCGCACTTCCCATGGATAGTATTCGTCTGTGGTAGGGAGTAGGAGTGTATCTGCGTACTGTTTATGATACGGTTCGGGTTAAATAGGACTCTGGGATGAGCCGAAGAGGACATGCCTGCTGCAGTTCGGCTATCTGTGCCCTCTGCTCTTCCGTGTAGTCATGTATGGGCGCGATCACTGTCCCGGGCGCGGGGGTAGTTAGAACTTTATGGTTGGTACGAGACATGGTAATTTTAGGATCAGACTTGATTGGAAAGGAAACAAAAGCGCGCGAGGCTGCTGAGTCAAGGCAGCAAGCGAAGAGCGTCGGGCCGAGGGAAGTGGCCGGAACGATTACATGGTGGGTCGGCCAGTGCGCGTCGATGGAAATATAGTCACATGACCTATTTTTTGCCGTTTTACTCGGGAGTGGTATGACGCGGTGGCTTGTCATATCTCACGTCCTGTCAATGGTCAAAAGGGCTGTAATTGGGTACATATATGCTCGATGAAGCGAAAGGACACATAATTCTGGTTTTGAGAGCCCAACGTCATTGGGCCGGAATGTATAGAACCTGGAAGGGTACTATTGCCAGGAACGCGAAGGTTGTCGATCCGTTTGATGTCAAAGAAACTTCGGCGATGGAGAGGAGATCGGTGATAACGTCGGAACTGAGTAGGCGTAGATATTGTGCATGGGTTCGCTGAATACAAGGTGTGGCAAATTTGAATATAAAGCGGAGAGGGGGTTGATGGCTGTGGCAATGGTGAGCGGTCAACAGGACAGGCAATGATGGTATGTTTGCTTCACACGGCCAGTGGTTCTCTCGTACTCCACAAAGCTGAGGAGTTACATATGGGGGACGGTGACGTCTGGAGGATGAACGTGGCTCACCGGCATCTATCAGGAAAAAAAATAAAGTAAAATTATTTGAGGTGCGTAGATTCTACCAAAAGTGGTTGTCGGGGTTTTCTTTGTCAACCCCTGGGTACCTGACAATGGGCTGCACGTTTGACAAGGCAATTACCCACAGCGCTTAAGAGGATGATTGGATGATTAGATGCATGATCACCGCATGGTATTGGTGAACGGCGTTGATTGGGGCCCACTCGTCGCGTCATTCAGCCGGATTTGGTGACAGAAGAATGATTTCCATGGTGAAAGAAAATGAATTGGCCCGAAAGTTGAACACCTGAACAGACCCAAAAAAGGAAGATATAGGGATACAGGCTGACGGTCGCCACCATCGTTTCTGAGCCTGTCCGCCACCCTCCCTATTTCTTCTCTCCACACTCATTCCTTTCCTTTCCTTACTCTCATCTCATAGAGGGTAATGGACAACCGTGGAGACCAGCGGCCCCCTCGCTCAGCTCGCCCTGTCTCTCATTCCAGGTCTTCTGTTCCATCATACCCCGACCAACCACCCACAACACAGCCGCCCCTCCAGCACAACGAGAGCTCAAAGGCTGGTGTTTCTTTTCAAAATGTAGAACTCGGCGATAGGCACAGTGCCCTCGACTCCCACAAGCAGCGCGGTATGCCCTCTGCATATGTCCCTCAACTCTCAGGCGGCGACCCAGAACACTCGGATCAATTTGACCCATCGCGTGTCGCAAGGAAGAAGAGCCTCGTCAGGCCAGATCGCGAAAAGATTGACCCAAGTCATAGACAGTGGCACTACCGAAGCCATGTTGCGCAGCTGGAGGAAGAAGGTCATGGGACAGTTGGGGTCATGCCGTCAAGTAAGTGCCTTGTAGTTTGCCCCACCACCCCTTGGACGCTCATTCATTTCCCTTTTCACTCTCTCATTAGCCACCGGGAATCACCCTCTAAGGAGAGGACGTTCTCTTCTTGGTCGAGAGGAAGATGTTCACGAATCTGGTCTCGCCCTTTTCAAGCGAGGCCACACCTTGCGGAGAAAGCGTCAGCCATCCACACCACCCACACCGGCCCTTCCCGAGGCCAAGAAAAAACGAGGTTGTTGGAACGGTCCCGGTCCTAGTGGGCCATGGATGATATACTGCGTGATTCTTACGTTGCTCATCCCGTCATTTGTGCTAAAGTCGTGCGGTATGTGACATTTTATATTTCCCATATCATCTGGGTTTTCATCTCCCATTTACAGGCATACGCAGCCCCGAGCAGCAGCGTGCATGGCGGGAAAAGATGGGGCTCATATCAATCATCCTCGTTCTCATGGCCTCTGTGGGTTTTCTCACCTTCGGGTTCACGATTAGCGTGTGTGGGAAACCACCAAATCGATTCCATGGTGGAGCTATTGGTGACGACTTTATTGGCAATGGCTCGGTCGTCATTCACGGTTATGATTACAACTTCACAAACTTCCGCCATCCCAAAGCCGGCAACACCTTCAATGGCACTACCAATCCCCTGTTGACTGGTGGATGGAATTTGGCTGGGAACGACGCTTCGTTTTTGTTTCAAAATACCAAAGGGAGCTGTCAAGGTCTAATTACAAAGGCTTCCTCTTCCAGCATCACTGGCACCGGCAACTCCCTCGACTGGTATTTCCCGTGCAACATTTATAGCCAATATGGTGCTTCAGGTGCCAATCTCACCGGGTATGAAGGGGGCACAAATTGCCATCTTACCCAGAGCTCTCGAAATCAATTGGAACAAGTTCAAGTTCTTGGTCAGGTTTATTATACCTGGGATGATGTGCGGAATTCTTCTCGAAATCTGGCGGTTTATGAAACGTGAGTAAAACTAGTAGAACCCATGGGCCGCGATGCTAATGAACGTAACAGGACGGTTTTGGATCTCAATCTTCTCCAGTGGCTCAGTGGAGCCCAAGTTAAATACCCCGCTGTTTTCGACGAAATGAAGAGGGCCAACGGCACATATAATGGAAAGGATCTGACCATGCTTATTTCCCGCACCAAACAACAACAGCTTGGACATTGCTTACAAGATATCGTTACCATCGGTTTTATCGATACTAATTCCATCGGCTGCGTCGCCTCTTCCGTCGTACTTTATCTGTCCCTCATTTTCATCATCGGTGTGGTCGGCATTCGTTTCGTCATGGCCGTCATGTTCCAGTGGTTCTTCTCTTGGAAGCTTGGTAACTTCCCTCGCGAAACGTATGAACAGCGAATGCAACGCTCAACGGAAATCGAAAACTGGTCGAACGATATCTATCGTGCTGCCCCCAGCGAGTTACGGCCAAACGTCAACAAGAATGGCCTTCGACCTGGAAAACCTCAGAACAGAAAGACTTTTTTTCCAAGCCATTCGCGTTTTACTCCTTCAGAAACGCTGCTCAAGGGAGGACGTCCATCAACTGCATATGGGATGCTTGATTCGTCATCGGCTGCTAACTTCAAGCGGGCCACCATGTACTCGGCATCCAAGGGCGGCAAGGGTACACCTCCTGACTCGCCAAGTTACAGACAATCTCGTAGCACAGTGTCCCTCGCTGAAGGCTCTCCTCGCGGCAACTTCGCTGATAATCCCTGTCCTTTCCCTCTACACAATGTCGTTCCTCAACCACCCATCGACTACGAACCTTTCAACTTCCCTCTTGCGCATACTATTTGTTTGGTCACTGCATACTCTGAATCTGTTGAAGGTCTAAGGACGACACTGGATTCCCTCGCCACCACGGATTATCCCAACAGCCACAAGCTAATTTTGGTTATTGCTGACGGAATGGTCAAGGGAGCAGGAAATACGTTGACGACACCGGAAATTTGTTTGACGATGATGAAGGAGTTCGTTATTCCTCCCGCAGACGTGGAAGCACATTCATATGTTGCTATTGCGGACGGTCACAAGCGACACAATATGGCCAAAGTCTACGCAGGCTTCTATGATTATGACGATGCCACCACGGAACGTTCCAAGCAGCAACGTGTTCCTATCGTTCTAGTGGCAAAATGCGGCAACCCCCTCGAGGCAAATGAAGCTAAACCCGGAAATCGTGGCAAGCGTGACAGTCAAATAGTCTTGATGGCCTTCTTGCAAAAGGTTATGTTTGACGAGCGCATGACGACCTTTGAGTACGAGTTCTTCAACTCCCTCTGGCGAGTTACAGGAGTCAGCCCAGACCGATACGAGCTTGTGCTTTGTGTGGATGCGGACACGAAGATTTTCCCGGATTCATTGACGCGGATGGTTAGCTGTATGGTGCACGATGAGGAGATCATGGGTTTGTGTGGGGAAACAAAGATAGCAAACAAAGCAGAGACTTTTGTCACGATGATGCAAGGTGCGGTTTCTTTCTCTTCCTAATACCTCCCTTTCTCAAACTGGTTTGTCATCAAGTGTTCGAGTACTATATCTCACACCACATGACGAAAGCATTCGAGTCCATGTTCGGTGGTGTAACTTGCTTGCCCGGTTGTTTCAGCATGTATCGCATCAAAGCTCCTAAAGGCGACTCAGGTTATTGGGTTCCCATCTTCGCCAATCCGGATATCGTTGAACATTATTCGGAGAACGTGGTCGACACCTTGCACAAGAAAAATTTACTGCTCCTTGGAGAAGATCGATACCTGACGACTCTAATGCTCAAAACATTCCCCAAACGAAAGAATATGTTCTGTCCTCAAGCTGTCTGCAAAACTGTCGTTCCAGACACTTTCCGGGTGTTGCTCTCTCAGCGCCGTCGTTGGATTAATTCGACAATTCATAACTTGGCCGAGTTGTTACTTGTCCGAGACTTGTGTGGTACTTTCTGCTTTTCCATGCAGTTTGTCGTTGGAATGGAATTGGCGGGTACGTTGGTCTTGCCTGCCGCGATTGCGTTCACAGTCTACTTGATCGTCGTAACCATTATACCCGGAGGCCCAAGTACCACCATCCCTCTCATCCTCCTCGCCATCGTCCTCGGTCTTCCCGGCCTTTTGATCGTGGTCACCTCTCGCAAAATTGCTTACGTTGGCTGGATGTTGATCTACCTCATTTCTTTGCCCATTTGGAACGGAGTATTACCCGCCTATGCCTTCTGGCACTTTGATGATTTCTCATGGGGTGAGACTCGAAAAGTACTTGGTGATAAAGGGCATAATACTGGCGATAAAAACGGAGAATTCGACTCTTCTCACATTATTATGAAGCGATGGGCCGAGTTTGAGCGTGATCGCCGATGGAAGAGTGGAACTCAATCGAGGGATTCTACCTTCTACGAGAAAAGGTGCGTCTTTTCTCGAATCTTTGAATCTCGAACCAATGATTTCATCCTTTTAGGACTGATAGCCATCGATACTCCCTGGCATCCAACTCAGACCTTGTTCAGCAACCCCCGGCGTTCGATGCCAGCACGTTGGATTCAGCGAACTATAGCACCCCTCGTCCACGACATGACAGCAATGCTGTCCTCGTGCTTCCTACACCACTGGCGGTTAACAGGCCGCTGATATCATCCGCGTCGTCGGCTGGAGTCTCAAGGACAAGTGAAGATAACTATAATTCGGACAGTGGTTCAGGATCCAACCTACGCCTGATCCCAAGCGCTCAGGACACATTCCCTGAGACTCCCGAACCATCCTCTGCCCAGCGGTTGCTCTCACCAAGCTCACCTTATGACCCTCGCTTCTCGCGCCATATACCCAGCCCACAACCTCTTGTTGGCGATTCGAAAAACCCCTTCCGATCGCAGACGACCTCACCGACGAGCTACGAAGAGAGTTCGGCTCTCTCACCTGACTACGATGGAGCTGGACGAGGAGTTCGCCTCAAGGACGGCGGTCCAGTCCCTGGACCAGACGGCGTCCGGAGGGTTTCGCGACCCACTTCACGGCGCCCCACGTCACAAGGTCCTGCCCAAAATCGCTACTCGCGCAGTTCCACGGCATTCAGTCTTCCACCTGGTGCAGCCCCACCTCAACCCAATTATGGCGGTAATCAATGACGGATCACATATTATATTCCCATTTCATATACATGGACATGCTTCTCGGTTCTCCCTTCAACTTGTGTTTGTTTGACATTTCCTACGGACCCCTTTGTTTCTTTATCCCCTTAGGCTGTATAGAACCTCGACGCAGGTTTGTGGCGAGCGACAGGATTATTTCCATGTTTTTGGAGGGGAAAACAGAAACATACATAATACCGCATATCAGGACATTTTTCTTGACTCGTTCGCTCGCTCATATATATACAGTACCATATCAATAGTGCATTTCCATTCATTCGATGGCTTCAAGAGTTGTATAATGACAGGATTCAGGGCATTGTTTGGTTGACACACGCTCTCGAAATGGTTGATGGCCCGGCACGTTCCCTTGTCTTGCAGCCTGCATCCTGACCATCACCCTCGCCGTCCCCTACCTACCGTTAGCCATGGCGAATCTCTCCAATTCACCTATTACCCAGGTCTCGCAGTCGCAGGTGCCCACCCACACGAATTTGCAGCCGCAGCTGCTCACGAGGCTGTTCCTCGACCTTCGTGGCAGACGGTTCGAGGTTGACCGCGAGACGATAATGAACTTGCCAGAATCGGTCTTGCTTTGCCTATTCCCCAATGGCCTGGTGCTTAGTCGACAGAGTGTCGCGCTCTCAGACGGTGGCGGAGATGAAGACGAAGAGGAGGTGTATGGCGTTGACGTTCGTGCTGCATGACCATTTCTTCTATAAGGCACTCCAGCTGACTCTGAATCTAAAGTTCGACCCCGAATGTTTCCAGTTTGTACTAACCTTCTTCCGAAATGCTTCAGACAACTTTTATGGTACATCCACTACCCCTGGTCTTTTTGCCGCGCAACAGCAGCTCTTCGAATCCCCCTCGTCAGAATTTGGTCCCGCGACGTCACAAAATCCCTTGCTTTCAAAGCAAGCTATTATAGTTCTCCGAGAAGAGCTAGAATACTTTTCTATTCCCCCAAAGGATGGGAATGCTGCCACAGACCAAAATGGTATAGCCAATGAGAGCATGGTAGACATCAAGCGGAGGTCGGGAGATTATCTCATTGAAAAGCGTAGTATCTTCACTGCTCTTCAGCGAAACGTGAACAAGGAGAACAATGTTGCGGAACAGCATTTAATTGATATGTTGTGCATGAGGTAGATCACACCTTTCTCTGCTTTTGTTCCACTTGATTTTGATGAGCGTTACGTGTTGCGTAGTGGCTTTGACCGCGAAGATGAATGGGGATTCCGAGCGCTAGAACCATCGCGTTGCTGCATTTCATCGATAGCACTTGTGCTCTTGAAGACGGGCATAGTACACCACTCATCTGAAGAGAAGCCGGTTGAGATTGATGCCACGCAGATGGCAACTGCCCAAAAACTCCTGTTGTTTTGGAGGAAACCCGCGGTGAGATTATATTACGTTGTCGACTACCTCCTTGATGGTTTACTCTTTATTTCCAGCGAAAATGTTGGTGGGATGGATTGGATGTCGAACTTCCCGCAGTGGATGATAAGCCTGGCATGACTGTAAAGTTATGGGCGCGTCGCGTCTGGACACTGGAACTAAGTCTTGTGAGTTGTCCATTTCCATTCTCTGTGGTCCGAGTTGCTTATTGACCGCCTTTAGGTATAATATACCGGAATTGGCGTATCTACGACAGCATACCTCCCCCTTGATACCCTTCTCACGGATTTCCACCTGCTACATCAGATTATCTTTCACGCTGGACCGCCGCTTTAATTAATCAGCTAATGAAACGCTCTCGCAGTGTGTCCAAGTTTTTCCTGGAAAAGTCCTTTAGACAGATTCTGTCCATGGGTTTAATTTGCAACCGAGGCTTTGAACCAAAGAGTCGTGTAGTTGCCACTGACCTAGTCGTGTATATGCCACTTGGAGGGCACGAGGCCTGCACTGCAAATAAATCAAACTTTGTGAAAGAGATTTGGTAATCTCGGACTTTTGCTGAAAGCGACGTCTGATTTGAGGCGACCCTGTGCCGAGTACAAAGTTCCCCTCTTCTTCACCTCTCATTCCCTCTCCTTCTCATAGTAATTGCGCCCATCGATTTGGTTAGATACCCAACCGGTCTCACAGTCAACTCTCATTTGTGTCACTCCTGCTAATTACCGCGCTTCTACATGCCTCCGGCGGGTTCTTTCCATCCATCGCCACACAGCTCTCAGGGAGAGTACAAGAAACTCGACGATGTCGAGGACGACAAACAATCCACTATGAGCCGGGCCTCTGGTGTTCCTCGTGCTGAGCATGCACTCGACGCCCTTCGACTCGTTGCGGGCAACAGAGTCCGTCACGCACGCTGCGCGCCTGAGTTCTTGGAGGAAATTGCAACCAAAGGCGCTCAACATATCCTCAAGCGAACATCGTCCAAGAATTGCAAGGTCATCTGTGGTTCTGATGCAAGATCTGCCTTCAAGGACTACATAAAGTACGCCTACTGTTATTTCCTCGAGTATTCTGTACTCATTGTCCCTCTCTAGTCAGCATAACCCAGAGGAATCAAAAGCCTTACGAATCGATGATGACGAATTAATGAACCATGATATGCCCTCTCCAATTGTTTTCGCAGTCACAGTTTGGGAAGCTGGGAACAAGTGTGTCGATTATTACATGACATGGCGCGGTATTCCGGTGAGATGGTTCCGCATCTATTCCGTAACCTTTTTTGCTTATATGTTTCTGCCTTTTACAGAAGGCTCGAGTAGATAAAGGTAAGCATTGTGACATTTCGAGGTCCCGGCCGTATAGTGATGTTGGGGTCCCAGATTTTGAGAAAAGGTTTACCCATCTCGATGACGAGTTTAGAAGGCTTGCGAGATCCTTGGACAAAGAATACAGGAAAATTTTGTATGTATACCATTACCACCTCCTGCCCTCTGACTTAAGCGCTCATATTCCACAGGTCTCTCCGCATACATCGTAACCTTTCTCAATCCCACCGACGGTTTGACAAGAAGCCCTCCGCGCAATCATTTCGCAAGCCACGCCCCCCGCCTGATATATTGGTCACAACGCCCGACGAACCTTTAGCCCAACCACGTATGTCTGATTGTGATCAATTCGGCATTTTTGTGCTAAACCAACATTTTTTAGGGGACCAAGGCCTTCCCACGCTGCCTGAGCCTCCAGCGTAAGGAACCCAGATCGCCTGGATGTTGATAGTAACTGACCGTGGATGACAGATCGGCAGCGGACAGCGTCACATCTCTGCCCCTCCTGAACATGATCCGGAATGTGCCATTTGGTAACCGAGGTTCGCCCCTTTGCTGCACTCAAGCTAGAGTCCACACTGACTCGAGTTCATTTTAGTTCGTCTTCATGTGACAAATCCAGATCGCTTGTCTATGTGAGTCTTTCACCTTATACCCCTCTTTCAACCCCAAGTTCATTCGCAAATTATAGGATATCCGAAACCAGTAAGCGTTGATGAAATGAACCAGGAAGACTACTTTAGTATGAACATCCTATGACAGATTTTACACTTGAAGGAAACATCGACCCGCCACCAATCCCCAGCAAGATGAACGTGGAAAGTAAACTCACTGTCCCGTTGGTGTCTCATGCGTGTGTTATCTTCTTCTGGCTGAGGTATGAACATGCTTATTTACGGATCACCGCAGGTCGAAACGTTCTCCGAACGATGATAATCTCAAGAAGTCGTCTGCCAGTATCCATTCTTCCGACACCAGGTCCAGCAAGTCATCCAGGTCTAGCCGATCAAGCTCTCCCTCGGAAAACCTGGATTCTAGCCGAAACCCCTCGCCCACAAACCAGGACAAAATTTCCCATACATCTCGACACGGGGACAAATCTTATTTCACATCAAAAGAATTACCCCAGTTTCTAATCATTTTTCTTGGAGACAAGTTTGATACTGACGCAAATTCGTGGCATGGGTAAGAGTTGTTCCCTGATGTAACAAATATCATGGACCTAATTGTCTATAGTCTTGAAAGGCAAAGTTCTATCAGGAGTTTACCTGCTGATCGTCATTCTCCTTGGATTGAAAGTATTAGCTACAAATACTCTCCAGGGCATACGCCCAACGACTCTGAGTCTGAGGAATCCGATTATGAGAGCAAGTGGAGGCATCCTCCCGTCATCCCTATAAAACCCTTTATAGATGCCATGGGCCTTAGCCCTAATGCCTCATATTATCGATCTCCTCCTGTCATACCAGGCGGTCTCCAATACCAGGTTTCCATCGCGAACGCGACACCGCCTGCTCCTAATAACAGTCCATATCTGTATTCTAGTCCACGTTTGGACTCCTCGCCATACCTCCCACCATGGCTCCCTGAGTTGCAAATCCCTCATGCACCTTCTCGGCCCTCTTCACGGGCTTATTCATCAGCTTCATATGGTTCTCCAGCTGCGTACGCTAGCCCTTATATGCAATCACATACCGGTCCTTTCTAGTTTCGTTTTTGCTACCATTTCCTTGGAACCCTTCTATACCATACCGCATTGGCGGTATCCCAGCCAGACTTTCTATTTAGTAGTTAATTTATTTGAGTCGCTGCGTCATTCGTTCGTATACATACACATATATCCTACATCGATTTCGATTCCATCCCCCTGCATGTCAACTTAATCGTACTTTATATCACTGCATTGTTGTATTCCGAGCAATAGTTGTATTTGTATTTTTCAATGTCGTGGTCTATCTTGGACAGCATACAAGATCTAGGTGCGCAAGGATAATTATTCGGGTAGATCTTGTTACGAAACGAGAATCATTCAAATGCAAGGCACAAGTTGTATCCCGTCTCATGGCTATAATTACAGCGCCGCCGAAAATTACAACACCAACTTTATTCGGTCTCGCCACAGGCGCCCAAGTATCGCGGAAACAGCAGAAACAGCTATCCTTGTAAAGGGTCCATCGGCAGTGGCTTGCGACCGTAGATGAGAATGTCATCTGTCCAATGAAAAAAAGTAGCAGAAATTCCGGATATCCTGAATAAACGTTCGCCCACCAAAGAGGGGATACTACGGCATACAGGCCATCGCCCGCCCCTCTGGAACCTTCATCAAGGAAAAAGTGCAGAAGTTAGAACATTGTTACAGCCAAGTGAAGGGAAAATACCTCGGCCAAAAATTCACCTGCCTTTGAAACTCGAGAAGGCAGTATATGAACTTGGAGAGGAATTGGCGACTGATGCCCGTAGCAGCCATCTGTGACATTGGACCACCCCAATGCAACCTGACAGAGCTGATGAATTTGCAGCACATTATTTCCTGTGGCACTGACATCGAGGGGCTGGTGGGTTCCCTTAGAAATGCGGATAGTATCTGGGGTATCAGGAACTGTTGAACCCGAGCCACCTAATATGCGATGGAGAGTCTTGGGTAGGATGTAAGGTGGGGGCGGTGGCCATATCCGCCCGGTTCCCACTAATAGCAAGTACACGATTGCCGCCGTTTCGCCCGGCTGGAAAATAGTCCCATCGACATTTCGGGCCAGAGATCTTTCCCCAAATATGCAGACGGGGGGACAATTTGTTCCACCAAGGGGCTCATTGCCTGCACCAGTATAGTACGCGAAGGATAGCTCTTGATTTAGATGGATATTGAGAACGGTGACCAAATCCGCAACTGTTGAAGTGGTTTCGCGAACTGTGGGGATCAGGGATATAGCACCAGAAAGCTGTTTGAGTGGATTGAGGATACACCACAATGTTCGCATCCTGGAGAAAGGTGAGGTAAAAGAACTTCCTGTACGCGGACCATCGGGATGTCGAGAGGCTAAGTATGGCAGTGCGCTGGTAAAGCGCGTCCATATTTTGAAACTCTTTTAAGTACATAAGACAGAGCTAATGGACCTAATATACAGTCGAGTTCAAGGCGGGTAGTGTGGGGTTTACGCACACAATCGTTCTGTTCACGATTCCTGTTCTTGACTAGTCTCTGAACCTAAGCGGGGCACGAGGAAGACAGCGTGAGGAAGACAAATGTCATTAGGAGACGGAATAAGAGAACATGGCTGGTTCATGACATTTCAAGATTTACCCGCTCTTCCTGCACACGACTTCTTGTGAACACTGGATGACGTCATAAGCAAATGAGGCGAGGAGATAAAATCATAAACTAATGAATATACGCACGGCCAATGTGCCCTTTGACATTCGCCATTGCAGTCTAGAAAACATCGTTAATCCAATGCGGGACTGGAAGAAATACGGACACCCACAAAGCGTCGTCTTGCACAAGGCACAGCGCAAGAGCTTAGGATCACGCTTACCGCAGTGTGCGCAGGCGTTCGTCGCAATGAGTAGGGAATGCTCAACTGTCACAGCGCCGGTCTTTTCAATCCTCATCTGCGGCACAGGCAGATCTATGACGTCCCTCCGTCCCGGTACCTGATTGCCCTCGTCCCTCTCCGAAACCATCTCAGCGTTTACCGTATCGTTCAGCACGAGCATACCCAAGTTCGTCTTCGTGTCCTGCAAATCGTTGTGAACATACATCTCCAACCCAATCACACCTGGGGGCAGAGAGGTGAAGGGCGGATAGGTTTCGGCGACATCGAGCGCTTCGCGGTATCGTTTCGCAGCTGTCGCACGGTCGCGCTTGTCCCATGCGAGGAGGCCGAGTGTCAGCCCAGCTGTGATCTGCATCGCTTTCAGCAGAATCTTGCCCCGAGGGGTGCGTTCGAGCCGGGGATGTGATTTCTGAGCACCTGGACTGAATGAGCGGAGAAGCTTGTACGCCTCTGGGTGCGATTCCTCTGTGAAGTTCATAGCAGGATCGCGGAAAAATCCTACGAAGTTTCGCCAGACGCCGCCTAGGAGTTCCTGAGGGAAGTCAGGCAGCACGATGGCTGCAATTTTGGCAATGACATTTTCGTCTTTCAGAATCTTTTTGATCGATTTCTGGTAGTACTCAAAGGCATCGTTAGTGCGGCCTTGATGGTAGAACGTTTCAGCTTTTTGGAAGAGTGCCAGACCAGATGACATGATTGTAAGTGGATGAGAATGATAAGTTTGCAACGCAGTCAGGGTAGTCTCTTCCGAGACTCAATTTAAATGACACGGGTCTGTCACATCACATGATGTTGTGACGCTTCTTTGCTCTTCAATTTTACTCCGCGTCTTCCACCACTCGAACTTCGATTCGAACCGAGAAATCCCCGTGTTCTCACACGAAAGACTCCATGCGTTCGCTGGTAGCCTCATGGGCCTGTTTGTGCCTTCTATCACCCTAAGTTTGTTTACCTGCGCATTTTATCTCGTGGGACGCCCACATGGACCGCTTCTCTCATATGATGGCGGAATTCTACACTATCAGACAAATATGTGTCCGAGTCATGGGTCCACGAATACTAGTATAATAGAGGTGCAATCACAAAACATGGTCATTTATTCCTTTGGGCCCCTCGAGTCTCAGAGCTTTTTCCATGGCTGTTAGAGCCACTCCGACGAACCGATATGCTATTCAGCTTGCAATATTCATCGCTTTTGGTACGTCTTCAAGGACATCACATTCACCACGCTGATCCCTCCGTTGCTTCCTTTCAAGGGGGTAAGCCTTGTTCTTTAGGTCGCAGAGACACAGTGTAAGTCCTTTCTTCTTTGCCAACAGATTACCATAATCGACTCATTTTGATATTTACAGGGCTAATTTGCGGCTCCTAGGCTTTCTGTTTGGTTATGATATTGGTGTCATTTCCGTTATTATCCTCAATATTTCATGATGACTGCAAATTGCTGATTCGCTCTACAGGGATGCCTAATCATGCCCGACTTTGTTCGTCGTTTTGGAGAAATCGACGCTAATGGACAACCGTTCCTTTCTAGCTCACGACAGTCAATTATCACTTCCCTTTTGTCTGCTGGGTTCGTATTTCCATTTCCATGGGACCGATCGTAATGAGTTTTCAGCTAATTTTGGGATTTAGAACGTTTGTGTACGTTGTATTCCTTCATTCTCGAAGTTAAATTCCAATGAACAGAAAGTGGTGCTCTGGCTCAAGCCTTCACTTCTGATCGTTTTGGGCGTCGAGGTTCAATTTTGATCTGGGCAGCAATATTTACTGTTGGGGTTGCAATCCAAACTGGAACAGAATATTCTATCGTTCAATTGACGATAGGAAGGTTTGTTGCAGGTTTAGGGGTGGGTGCCCTCTCAGGTATGCCCAAGATCGATTCTAGGAGCCAAACCAATACTAATCTGGAGTGTTCCTCAGCGATTGTCCCGTCTGTATACCTTTAATTGATTCTACAAAGGAAAGTTCTATTGTACTGATCCTTTCACTTGACTAGATTATACAATGGCGAAACTTCCCCGAAGGCACTGCGGGGGACAATGCTGGTGCTGTATCAACTTCAAATCATCATAGGGTGAGTAGATCGAACGCTGGGTTAAAACCTGTAATCACCGAGATTGTTAGGCTATTTTTGAGTTATGTGCTTGATCTCGCGACGCACCACGTCAAGAGCTCGGCTTCTTGGCGAGTTCCTGTGGGTCTCCAGCTTCTCTTGGGGTTGATACTGTTGTCTGGGGTCTTCTTCTTGCCGGAATCCCCGTATGTCCTCGAATTACTCTGTTTATGTATAATATACCCATTTGTTTCTGCCCAGCCGCCATCTTCTTGGTACTGGAAGACGCCCTGAGGCTCGTTCTGTCATTGCAGCTTTGAACAGTGTACCGGAAGATGACGCCCTGGTAGATGAGCTTGTGGGCGAACTTGATTTTGCAATACATGCAGAGAACGATGGCGGAAAAGCGACGTGGGCTGAATGCTTCTCCTCTAGAAACAATCTTTGGAAACGTACTGTAAATGGTATGATGCTTCAATTTATACAGCAATTGAATGGCCAGAATTTTTACTGTAAGCCAACCGGCCTTGAGGTCATGCAAGTTACTTACCTTGATTGCATCATAGATTACTACGGCGACACGTTCTTCCAAAGTGCGGGCACCGAGTACGCACTTCAGGCAGATGTCATAATATCTCTTCTCAGAATCCTAATTTTACAGGCTCTCGCCCTACGTAATTCAAGTCATCCTGGGAGGGGTTTCAGTTATCGGCACTATTCCAGCCCTGGTGAGTGGCCTCAGTCTCCGAGGTACTCGCCACACACCTCTGATTGTTGTTTTTAGCATCTCATTGAATCGTGGGGTCGTCGTCGAGTACGTTTCAATTGGCTATGTCAGGCCATCCCATTCAGATATGGTGGCTTTAGTCTCTTCTCATTGGTGCCCTGTTGGAAGCGGGTTGTTCAATAATCGTATGTCGCGCGCGAAATTTGAATCATCGACTAATACCGTAATACGACATGTTGCAGGCTGGTTTGGTTGGCCATTTCACGCTCGCTCCTGTAGGAACCCCAAAGAACTTGTTGACGAAGCGCAACAAACAAGGTGGTGTGTAGACTTGATTTCACTCACGTTAAGCAACTAGAAGAATCACCTTTTATACCAGGCGATACATTAATTGCATTTGCCGTCCTCCACGTTTTTTCATTTGCCGTCTTCTGGGGTCCGACTCCGTAAGCAGTTAATCATCCCTCCGCTTAGGGTATATTTTATGATTGAGTCTGCTACAGATGGGTCTATCTAGGTGAGACTTGAGTTCATAGATAGACGGCGGCATCTCATACCAAATTAGGCGAATCTTTCCCTCTTCGTGTTCGGCCCAAGAGCATTGCATTGGGTAGCGCGACCAATTGGTTGGTCGTCTTTAGACTTGTGCTGATATCGATGTGTTAAAACTCTATTCTAGGTTATGGAATTTCCTCCTCTCTTTCTTTGCTCCAAGGATAGCTGCAAGGTGGTTAACTCATCAACACAGTTGAACATTCATTCATAATCTCAACCGAACTTACTAACGTTGCTCAGAATTGGCCCATTGATTTTACTCATTTTCTTCGGAATGCTCTTATTCGGATATGTATACGTCTATCTCTTCATTCCAGAGACAAGAGGGCTCACACTAGAAGAGGTACGTACCAGCCCACACGAATCCTTTTAGGTGGGTTCCAAGCAACTTTTATCCATAGGTCGATGAAATGTACCGAGCCGGAATTAAACCATGGAATTCAAGCGATTGGAAACCCCATCTGAGTGAGGAAGCCCATAAACAGGCAGTGAAGGCCATAGAGAACCGAGATGACGAGAAAGGGGACCCTCCAGCAGGCCTAAATTGATCGGCCATCTCTCTTTGGTCTCTCTTTTGCCAATGCGTTCAGATGCATCGCACAACAGCCGATTCATACAGAAGAGAACGGTGTTAATTTACTTTGTCTATTCATGAATGATATAACTATGATTCCTTCATCACCTCTATGCCATACCTCAACGATATCGATCCGGGAATTTTTCGCTGCCGCTTCAGGGAAAACCCCCAAGACACCGTACACCGACAATGACGACGACCCATCCGATGGGCTGCCTTCTGGGATGTCACCTCCCGCAGTCATGTCCTCTGCTCGACCTCCACGGTCTTCAGCCGATTGGGCTTTCTGAAACTTGGCCAGACCCCGGCAAGAGACGCGTCTGCGCGAATCCAGCGCGATCTCCTCAGGGATGTGCAACTGAAGAGTGGCGGTGATGAACGATTATTCCGTGGTGATGCAGCAAGTGAAATTAGCACTCGTCAGTACGAGTCCAGCATGAGTACGATGCCAACCCCCTTCGCGGTCGCTCTACAGCCGCCACGGCCATGACTAGCAGCAACAGTAGTATTACGAAGGACTCGAGTTTAGAGAGTATGATTAGACGTATTCGAGCGGACGTGCCATTAATGGAGCCTGCGGCGTAGGTCGGCGGCACAACCCTCGCTGGGGCAGCCACCGCGCCTGGGTTGCGCGTACGTCTCCGGGCACAGTAGTCGTCTCAAAATGCATCGCAATTGAGGGCAAATTGAGGTCCCCGGAGCCGTTCAACCGATAGACAGAAGCCGAATCTCCAATCACACCAGCGGCGTTACCACTTCCACCACACGATTATTTCGACTGTGATTCTATTTTATAATAGACAAAGATGATATTTCTCTAGTTTGAGGGTTGGGAGATTTCCGCCGAAAGAAAAAAAGAATTCCCCCTAGCCGACTTGAACGACTGACCTCGTCATTTCGCAGGTGATTATATAATCTCCCATACTAGTGACGCGCTCTACCACTGAGCTAAGAGGGATATGTTTAGTGAAAGGTATATATCTATAACATACAAGTAAGGTGCTATAGTTGATGCAGGTATAATATGAGATCACATTTCCTTTCCTTCCAATGGGACGGCTACAGTGAAATACTATTGACAAGACTTTGCCCAGGTGGGGCTTTGAACAGTTCGATGTCAATCGCATTAGCTGACTCTGCAGCAGTTGCAGGCATGGGGGTAGAAGCAGTGGGCATCTTGGCGACGTGATCATGGACGAGAAGGTGCGGAAGCATGGAAGTGGAGGTGGCAGGAAGGTGCGAGAAATAAACACTATCCATTGAGGAATTGCTAGCGATAGTAGTGGGGGCAGCGGTCGACATGGAATCGGATTCTTCAGTTGAGGCCAAGGCAACCTGGAAGTGCGCGAAGTAGCCATGTCAGCGATTTTGACTCTGGACATTGAACCGTGACGTTGCTCCCCAGGCCAAAAAATTGGAATTTTTGGCAAGGAAAAATAACCCAGAGCTTTCTCTGCACGGTGAATATGTTTGAAATGAATTGGAGTAATTTTTGCAAATTTCCCGAATTTTTGAGCCGATAGGGTCCTCCCTACGCGCGCAAAACGAACGCGAGCGAGGCGCCTCGACATCGGTTGCCTGGTGGAAATATAATCTCGTTATTGGAATGGCGAAGCTGCGGTTGAAATCCTTAAATTTCTATGTAGTACGAGTTATCTCAAATTCAACACCGTTTTCCCGTAAACGATCTACTCTAATTGCTTGATCATGAGTAATAGATTCTCTAGATATATAATCCAACATGAAAAAAGATGGGCGCGCAAATGCCCCACCGCCACCCAACTCACACCCAGCCAAACGGTTCTCAATTAGTTGAATCGCGGTTTCGAGATCGTCGATACGGCACACCAGTGATCTCAAATTGGGGAGCAATCTGCCCCTGGCAATCTCCTCAAGCGTACCTTTGGGTAAGAGATGTTCCACTCCTACCAGTAGCACGCCGAGCGAGGGCAAAGTACGCACAATTTCAGCAACTACCTCTCCTCTAAGGTGAAAATTCCAAATATGAAGGATCTCGATATCGTAGCACGACCTGCCTAGGAAAGAGATGAGTGGGCCCGAGTCCCAAAGATTCACTTTCTCGATGCTGCCAATATTCAATTCCTTGACACCGGGAATGAATAGTGGCTCTAAGAACGGTTGTATGAGGGAAGAAGCTATAATAGGTTGGTTCGCAAATGTGATGTCGAACCGCCTCAGATATGGGAGCTCAATGGGTGGAATAGACACAGGCGCTTTCTCGTTCCCCCGCGAGGTGACATCGAGGCTCAAGGAGAACTCGACCATTTTATGGCATCTGCGGAGTATGACCTGACTCTGGGAAACACTCATCGGTGTATTATCAGAGGAGAAACGTGTGAGCCTCGTCCATGGGAAGAAGTTGATGCCGATGCTTCGAAAGTTGTGAACTTCGAGGTTGATTAACTTTGGGGCATTTTCCCAGAAGCTCCTATTTGTTCTCTTGTACTCCACGTGGACCTGGTCATCCTCGCCTTCCTTTATCCAGGAGTCCTGGACGAGGTGAAGAGACTTGAGAAAAGGAAAGGTGAGGTTAGGCATGGTCATGAAGGTTTGAAGGTCTGCTTCCGTCAACTGCAGCCTCAAGTGCCGAAATCGGTGGGCATAGGGAACTACTAATCGACGCAGGATGGCCTGCAGAATCTCGTCATGATCAGATCTATGTGTGTGGTGCGTCCAAGGATTGACGCCCAACGAAAGCGACGTCGACGGTCCACTCCGCGTGTACCACTCCTCAACGAGGTCCAGTGTCGTGTACGGGTCCAGTCCTCGTGCATATCGAAACACCACATTGGTCCACAGCTCGGGTGTGTTCAAGGCAACTTTGCGCCAACGCGAACACGTATGGCACAGGGCCAGGGGGCTTATATTCCGTCCTGTTGGCGGGAGATACGTGGGATACCCTTCGAATGCGAACTCGAAGATGCAGGAAAGCAATTCGGCTGGTAGTTGTTTCTGGGGTGCGGTTGCGATATTGCAAGCTGCGATGAGCGCGAGCAATTTTCGGCGCCTCTTTCGTGCAGTGAAGAAGTTGTAGGTAGGAGACTCGGCGCTTTCAGAGTCGAGATCAAGCTCCGCCAATGCCATCTCTGCGTCAAGTAGTGCTAATTCTGTGGATGCTGCTGTGCGTTGAAGTTTGAACTGAGTACGATCCTCTTCAGGGAACACGTCGTTCGTTAATAGCGTTTGGATATCCATCCCTGTTCAAAAACTGCTGAGAGTGAGCTCTCAGGAGCACGCAGAACCAAGGTCACGAAGATCTTTGGAATGCCATTCAGTAGGTCCAGAAGGAAGTAGGTCAGTAGCTTACATCGAGTATCTCGAAGAGTCAAAAGAAAGAGGAGTTACTTGATGACTCTGCATTTCTATTACGAGACACTGATTTATGAGTCAGAATTTCACTGGTAATTTCAGCAAGGTCGTTCGATTTAATATGAAACATCATCATGTAACTATACCATATAAGATCAGATAACTGCAAAAAGCGAGAGTAGGTCACTAGATACTGTACAGAAAGCCATAAGCAAAAAAATCGACAAAAAAAAAGTGCGACGATAAAACTACAAGGGCAGATATAAAGAAAGTGATGAAATTGGGCACGAATGGTCGGTCAGGCGAGGGTTCCGAGGGACTCGCCGATAGTGAAGTGGACGTGGTCGCCCTCGCCGAGGGTGAGTCGCACCGGCAGACGGGGGTCGATCCTGACGGGAGCGCTGGAGCCAACGTAGAAATCACCCCGGGTAAAGTTGCGAGTGATAGCGGCGGCCTCTTCGTCGGTCAGATTACGTGGGCGTTTGTTTGGACGGAAGGTAGAGGTAGAAGCGCCGGTAAAGGTACCATTGTAGTCGTAATATTGTTGGTGAGACAGGTTTGGGGTGCCTTGCAAGGTTGCATACATGGGGGGTGGGGGCGCGAATTGGACATTCGTGGAAGCTGCAACAAAAAGTAAGGAAGGGTGCGGATATGCGCTGCGAGCATCAAATGAACCTGAAGAGTTATGGTGGGCTTGTTGATCTTGTGCATCAGGATCTGGATAGGCACAAGTAGCGCCCAAGCCCCGTTTGAGACAACTCTGGAGAAAAAAGGTGAGGAAGAGGGAGGGAGGAAAGGCAGGAAACGGACCTGACAGGGCAGGACTTCGCTGCATCTTGTTTTACCAGTGTGACAGGCAATACAGGCCCTCCGTACGGACGGTGCTTTGGCTGGAAGAGAGATTGAGAGAAGGAAAAAATAAAACAAATAGTCTGGTTTACGTTTGCGAGTTGGCTCTGGTTGCTGAACCTCTTGATGGAGCTGTTGCTGGAGATGCTGGGTGTCGATGGACGGCGGGGCGTCTTGGGCCGGTTCGTCTGTGGGGATGGCCGACATTTGGAGGAGACGGAGGTGCAAATTACGGGCACAACGGGCAACCACCGTTGACTCCGTCACAGCCCGGCATCCTCCGTCGGGTTATCGTCACGCCGGACAACATATAGCCGGATTCCGAGAGATTTGCTCTTAACCTGGACGGTTTCTTCTTGTTGCCTCCATCTACCCCGCAATGTCCCATTCCCCACTTCATCCACCAGTTCCTTTTGCCGACTTTGAATTCACCTTTGATCCCTCCCTCTCAAATCTTTTCCCAAACCCACCTCCACTTCCATCCTCTGCAGACCTCTTCTCCCCTTCAGAGACCACAGATCTCCTCGGGTTCCTCGACAATTTTGGCGACTTTGGCTGGGACTTGAACAACATTGCAGGAAATGAATTTCTCCCCGAACAACCGTTATACGAGCATGTTCCACCCCCCATCGCACCCTACTCGAATCCTCATTTAAATACCGTCCCTGAGCCATCCACCTCTTCACGGCCGAGCAAGCGCAATGGATCTGCCCGTGGCTCACAGCATACAGACGAGCGACAATTAGAATTCGACAATCGCGGGCCAAGCCAAGCGCGCAGTACAACATCAGAGTCCTCAGCTGCTACCACACCCACATTCTCAGCCAACTCCGACCCACCAGCACGCACATCTATCGCCCGCGCAAAACCTCTGCTATCAACACCACAGAAACGTCTAAATCACATCATGTCGGAGCAGAAGCGACGAAACGCGATACGCGACGGTTACGCCCAATTGATTGCACTCATGGCACCTGCAGGGTCTGCCCCGGGAATCGGGATGCCCACGCGGGGTCGTCCAAAAGGGAGCGGTAGCCGCGGCAAAGGCCAGAGCAAAGGAAAGAGTGGCGTTTTGTTTCGCGCGGTAGAATACTGCCGTTGGCTCGAGGAAGGCCGCGATTCCCTGCAACAGGAGGTCATCAGAGTAGAAACGGCTGCTGGTATTCGACAACCCACATCATGACCTCGCATCGCTTTCCATATAATCTCCTACCTCCCATATACCACGCGTGGATCCAAAATTAATGACCCATACCATATCAATGTATTCTTAGTCATATATTTTTTTAGGTATTTTCTCCCATCAGCGCGTCGCGATATGCATTTTGAAATTAGCGTCACCTGACGACCGCGATTACATAATTAACACATGGCTCCTGTACCACCACCACCTTGGCCAGTCCCCAAGCTCCATCTCCGCATCGACGACCTGGACCATGAAGGTGTCGATATCTTCCTCAATGCTGTCCAGCCCAAAGTGGCCCTTCGCGAGGCCATTCTTGCTAGCTTCAAATGGCTTTATACCCCAGAGACAGTACCGAGGACGTATGAATTTCTTCGTTCACTCTTCCAATAACAACGCATCGTTAATTGGCGTTGTGGTAGTGTAACGCAGATTTTGCTTGTCCTTCGCCCTATGGACGGTGTGGCTGTCACGTTCGGGACCCAATCTCACAAGGAAATCCATTTTTCGTTGGACTACATCAAGGATTCAGTAAAACGCGCTCGCGATGAGATCATGGGGGTCCTCGTCCACGAGGTTGTCCATTGCTTTCAATACAACGCCCTCGATACCTGCCCTGGAGGCTTGATCGAGGGTATGGCAGGTACATATCCCTTGATTATTGTTTTATTATCATCTCGTTACTATGTGTTTATCACCATTTTGCAGACTTTGTTCGTCTTCACGAAGGGCTCTCCCCACCTCACTGGAGACAAACTGGTGCCGATAGGTGGGACGCCGGTTATGAGAAAACTGCGTATTTCCTCGACTGGATCGAAAATCGCCATGGAGAGGGCACCATACGGAAATTGAATGGATGGATGAAGGGTAGAGAGTACCATTCTCGTGTGTTCAAAGAGCTAACAGGCCGTCCTGTCCACAAACTCTGGAGCACATATTGCAAGACTTTGGAGGAATCTGTCACGATTGTCGAATTTACCCTTCTCCAACAGGCTTTGGATGGAGCGGAGCCTAGATAACCTTATTATGTATACCACATTTTTGGATGTACTTTTTTGGCTTTGAAGATGCCAGATCGATATACTTTGGTACAGTGTCCATGACATGGACGTCAGGCGAGTCGGTCTTCCCCTCGCTTCCTTTAGCGATTCGTGAAAGCGATTGCATGCAGCTCACTAAATAGAGGCGATTCCAGCACTGTTTACGGGATCAGATAATTGTCTTCATATGCGGCAGTGTGCCTAATCCACAGTTAATAACGACCTGTCATTGTATTGAAGGATCACGGAGAAACAGTCATGAGTCATGGAAAAAGGTCCTCAAATAGTTTCCTGTCAGCTGCCAAAAATCTCTGGAATTCGTCCTATTTCGCGAAGGGTGTTAGAAAATAGAGAAAACACCCTTTCGAACAAATTACAACTTACCTGGACCACTGAAGGGCAAATCTCAGCCAATTGGATGCAGGTTATCTGCAACAACTTCTTAACCTCGTTTCTCGATTTTATTTCGAGAGGTGAAGCTAGAGAACGAAATCACTTAGCAAACACAAGTAACAAGCACAAGTGGCATTACCTGGGAAACCGCTTGGTTTGATACCTTTCCTCTCTTCGTCGATGAGTCCCACCCAGCACCTTCCTACGGCATCCAATAACGTTTCTTTCCATGCGTTAATTCTAGGTTTGCAAACTTCTAAAATAATACCAAGCACACGAAGTGCCGAGAGCTGCATCCTTCTATCCGAGTCGACAAGCGTCTGAGGGATGAGTTGGTGGGCAATCTGAGGCATTAGTGCCTAGATATTGGTTGAGATTTCGCAGCCTGTTCGACGAGTTTAAGACAGACCTTTAGGAATCGAATACTTCCTATCCCCAGAGCTCTCAGTAATCGAGGAAGGGTGTCAAAAGTTGCTTTTATCACGTCTGGTTTGTCCTCTGCGTAAAGCCAAATTCCCGAGATGATTCCTTCACCCAAGAGCGAGGAAAGCTGGTCAAAGCGCTCTGAATTTGGTTTACTTCCAGGCGAGACGGATGTCGTCAGGATCGTCAGGGAAATCGATGCGAATATTGCATTCTTCAGGAGTGGTGCAGTTTCTGGGCTTTGGAGATGTGACAGTGATGTTCTCAGAGACTTTAACGAATAAATGTTGGATAAAATCAAAATGAACCAGAGGGACAGACCTGTCGCAACAGACCATCAACCCCTGTCCGCTTAAGAAGGTCTTTGGGCACGCGTTGCAACATTTCTTGAACCACGAATACGCCTTGCAGCTTATGTTTAGCCTCAAAGTCATCCAATAGAGTCATGACCGGTGGAATGATTAGATGCCACATATTTTCGTAGGCATGACTCTAAAATAATCATCAGTAATCGGAGAAGTTGAACATGGTAAGAGGGGGGACCTACCTCAATCGCTCGCACGCACCAGAGCACTACTCTATCCACGCCCGGATGTTCCTTCCATCTCTGACCTTCATAATAATCTTGCATTGCCATTGATCCACCAGCAGCCTTGGGAAGCTTTCGACCTGTTTCCGAATGTAAATGAGGATGTGGGCTGGATTTGAAAATTGGCTTGATATTCTGGGTCAAAACCTGGTTGGCCAGGTCTCGAGAGGGGTGCGAGAATTGCGGTAAAGTGAACAGCTCTAAGATATGCTTTTGAGAAAAAGTAGCAAGAGAGAAAATAAAATAAAAGATCGACCATCGGCTAGGACTTGAACCTCAGATGTTACCCAGGGTTCTGGTTGGAAAACTCCTTGTTCGTCTTCGCTGTCGCCATCCGGAGCTGATGGCTGTCTCGACGTAAACGGCGCAACTGCAAAGACCACATCACCACGGGTCTTCAGAGTTACATTATCCTCGTCTATCCGTTTGGAAATATCCAGTATTTCTTGCAAGATGGTCACTGATTTCTGTTTCCAAGCTTCGAGGCTTGAGATTGGGGAATTCTCGGCGAGGTACTCTGAACGTGCAAAATCAGAGGGTATCGCGAGTTCTTCTAGCATATGAGGGAATCTTTCTAAATCTGATGCATGACTCGACATGTTTGGACAGAGGACGCGTTTTGAAGAGAAATGGATGGGGGTCAAGATCACAAATTGAAGCGGGCCGGGCAAGCACTACGTGCATAATATTCTTGTTCCTTTTTCTTTCCACCAGGGACACCGAAAAAATTTCCAGCATCTCCAAGTGTGTGGGCGTTGTGCACTTGCGCTGCAACTTGAAGTGCCGCACCTTTGGGCGAAACCATTTTCTGACTACCAGCTGTGTAACAAACTAACTAGGGTCGAAGTCAAACCCCTGGGAGACATGCTTATGTTCACTTTGCAATGATACGTCGTGTCATCGAATGCGTAAAATAACAAGGGGCAACCAGTAAGATGAACAAGCGCCTTACGACAACATCCATTATCAGTTCCATGAACAAGGTCATTATTTAGACAATTCGGTTTCTAGTTGGGTATTGCATGCTATTGCTACAATAAGCGAGGAAATACTAAAAGTAAACAAAAAGAATTATGTATGCAAGGTTGAAGTAACATAGAAGCAATCGGAAAAGGGATGAGTGGGTAAGTTATACAGTGTCGAGCATGAATAAATTGATACATCTGTAACTTTGCGAATAAGATACGAAAACACGACGAAGAAACCGTGACGCGGGATATCGGGTGAAACCTAAAAGAGGGCAGTGATTTTCCGAAGATAGGAATAAAATTAAGGATGCCGGGAGGGGGAGGAACTGGCTATTCCCAATCCTCAAAATCGCGGGCCAAGAAATCGTCTTCCTCCTCCACGTCCTCTACCACGTCGTCATCGTCATCGCTGTCTTCGTACTCTTCATCCACGCTTTCTTCCATTGGTAGCTTTTGGGAGGCATGTGCTGACCCATTGCCCGCCGTCTCCGCAAGTTCATCAGCAGTAATGCCCTCCTTTAGCCGGGAAAAGCCTGATCGTTCAGCAGCCAGCTTTTTTCGCTTCGCAAGTGGAGAGCGCTCGTCATTGCCATTAGCATGACCGCCATCCGAGGGCGTTACGCTTCGTAACCGCTTTCGTTTCAACCGTGGGGTGCCGTTGACGCTTCTAATCATACCAAAAGTCTCTGTCAGCCTTGAACTCGGAAGATTGGCATCAGGCCGACTTACCCAATTTCCGACCCCATCTCGTCCTCCGAAACATTCTCGCTTCGCATCCCGCTACGCTCGCTCTTCATATCGTCTTCATCGTCGCTCTCGAGCATGGCAGCCTCAACCTCGTCGTTGATATCATCCCAATTGATGGCTGCGAGCTCAAGCCTACCTGTCTCTTTCGTTTCTAATGGTTCTTGGTAGTCCTCGGATTCGATATAACCCGAATTTTGGTTGTCCATAGGGGGATTGGAACTCGTGGCTAATGGAGGGTCGTCAAGAAAATACGGTTTTTCGTCCTGTCGGCTCCAGAGTGCGATCGAGTCTGTGAACCAAGCCAACCAAACAATCTTGATGCCACCCCGTTTCCGCGCCATGTCCACTTTGACCGTCCCACGCTAATTAATTGTGATTCAATTAGTACCCGTCCCTTCAATGCCAGAAAAAGAACAACAAAAGCAGAAAAACAACAAGAACGGGTTGTTTCAAAACAAGAATGAAATATTCTTGGCCGGACCCACGCAGGGTCCGTCTTCGGAACTTGAGGGATAATTGGACATACCTTTGCTGCAACGACATGCGTGACGTCACTCTTCAATTCTGTCGAAACACGACCGCCAAACATATGCGCCAAACGCCAAATTTCCGTTGTTTCCGGCTGTGTGTCAAGCGGAATGACGCTGGAGAACAAGATGTGAACCCCTTCAAAGACCTCAGACCGCAACCGAGGAATGATGCGCTGGATGAAGGATCAACTCCTGCAAATTAAAGAGCTAAATATGACGCACAGTGACATCGTATGATCTGCTTGAAGGGATCGTCTTCCTTCTGGTATTCTCAGGAGAGCGCGCGTCGTAAGCATCAAAGAACCGTGAATGGACCTCATTTAACAGCTGAAAATATTCATAATATAAACCTACCAAGACGGGAAAGTGTAAAAAAGCACGAACCTTGCCTATCCGAATCAATTCATAATCGTCGTTTTTCAACAACGCCTTCTTGTGATGTTTCTCTGGTTTGGGAGATGGCTCCTTGACGTCTGAAGCAGTTTCCGCAGCCAAGTGCTCCGCTTGTTGATTTTCTTGGATCTCGTGTTCTTGTAACTCTTTCTCCTTCTTTGCCAACGGCCGTTCCTCGAGTTGCGCATCCAGAGCCGCGTTATTCCTCGTTAGCATCGCTGTCGTCTGCAGCTCGGCTATCTCCTCCTCAACAGGACTCGGAGGAAGACTGGGTGATGTGTCGACGGCTGTAGGCGTTGCAGATTCAGAGGAATCTGAAGGATTTGGTGCGCTATTTATACTTGTAGCGGCTTTACTGGATGGAGGAGTAAGCACCGCAGGGGTTAATGGGTCAACTTTGGGTAGGAAAGAGGAGTTAATGTCCCCGATTCCGATGAAAAAGTCATCTGTTCCAAAAATTAATGATGCCTTGTGATGGCTGGCGGAAATAGACTTACAAGGAATGACTTTGAGGAGATTCGGACTCCATTCCCACACGTCAGCTCGATCGTCGATGATAACTACCATTGACGTGTCGCAAGGGAACAACCGTTGTAAACTCTTTTGCGTCAAACCTAATGAAGCGAGTAAATCAATGCTGTTATGATAATTTGTTAATAATACGCACTCCCACTCTCATCACGACTTAACAGGCGACCACCGAAAATGCTACCATCCGGATCAATGGCCGCGCATACTTCCTCCGCATATGCTCGAGTTCCCATTGTATAAACATGCATCTCGTACTTGGTGGCACAGTCACGCAGGAATTCTTTCCATCCGGGTCTGAAGACAGACCATGATGAGCAAGGCGGATCAGAAGAGCGGTAAGGACTAATTAAATCAAAATCTCACCTTGGCTTGATGTAATACATGCAACCTTCGGTTTCGACCATTTTATGTTTTCCTTTTGCGCTCCTATGCGCGTCGCGCAATGACGGAGGCCCAAATGACTCCGGACCAAGCCTGAAACTTCGGACGTCTTTCAGAGCCTCCCAATTGGGATTACACTCGTCGTCGTCCGCGTCGACTTTGTTGTCTTGCGCGTTAGCGGAGTCGATGGGGGTGGTTGAGCCCTTCTTGGCCTGCCTGGCCTCCCAGGCTTCACCCTCAACTATCCATTCGCCGACGGTCGGATCGACGGTGGCATGGACGATGGTCTGATCGAGATCGACGATAAGGGATAGTTTTCGGGAATTGAGGAGGTGGTCGGCTGTCTCGCGTTCGATGCGCTGCGCCTCCTCGAGGGAAACGGTGGGGCCAAACGCTGAATGGGTCATCTGGATAGACGCACGAGAGGCATCTGAGAAACCTGTATAGTCGACACTTTTTGTGTGGAAAGTAAATAAAAGGCGGAGGGGGTATGCGCGACATTTAACATACTTGGTCATATCCTTGCCGCATAAAACGCAGAGTCCGCCGACCTGCATACCGTGCTTGCAGGGCTCAATAAGGACGACGGCGGGAGTGGTTTTGGCCTTTTTCTCTGAAATGACATCGCCTGGCTTTAACTTCCAGGATTTTAATGTGCCCTCGATGGCGGAATCCCATGTCCCGAATCTTGTTTGTGGTTTTGTGTCTGGAGCGGATGGAAGATAGATGAAGGAATAGCTGAGGAGACGGGTGCCACGCTGTATGTCAGACTGGGGAGTAGCGTCGAGGGAGACGACTTTTATTGGATATGAGAGAGATTGAGGAAGATAGAGCTCAGTCGGACTCGAGTCCATGCTTGCATTGATCTCAACCAGGCCTACAATCCCACAACACCACTCCCATTTGGTCGGAGTTCCAAATATGGACATCTGCTACAACAAAGGTGCTACCAACGACTCGTCCAGCTTTCCTTCATATCCATCGACTAGAATACGCACTCCTTCCAATACAATTGCCCGCGACAGCTCCTTGTCTCCCCATCCAACCCTAGCTCCAAGGATCGCCATGTGTGTACCCCACTGTACTATAGCTCGTCGTGCAACTTCAACATCAGGCTCGGCTGCCTTTTTGTACTCTTTGAGGAAATGCTCAAGCACCAACGACGCCGTGTCTTTGCACACCTCTGCATTGCACCTCCTCAACAGGTGGATCTCGGCCGCAAATTGGCCCACCTCGATTCCTGTCAAGCCTTCCTTCGTGAGCTCCCAGTCGAGAACATAAATTTGCTTCAGCTCCCCAGTTTCGTCGAGCTGAACCATCAGGTTTCCGGGCCAGAAATCACCCATGACAAACTAAAAAAAAAAAAAAAAGATTAGAAACACCAAATAATAATAATGATACAAACTTACCGAGCCCTCGACCTGCAGCATCGACCGTGCCGTTTCCTCAACCAATCGATCAATAACCTTCAAATCGCTCTCAGCAACACCAAGTGGCGGGTCAGATAAGAACGGCACGTCCGCCGCCCCCGTCAAAGTATCCTTCAGCCTTCCATAGTACGCCCACCCTGACAAGGCCTTCGCCTCCGCGTGGCCTTTCACCGCCGCGCACAGCTCCTTGTTTTCCTGGCCCCACTTGTGCAGTCCCCCAAGGAATACCCCGATAGACTCTCCGATCTTCTTGGCCATGGTGAGTGATGGGCCGCCTTTCTGCATGAACGCCTTGAGGTTGATAGAGCCAGGGCCTGTGTCGTCCATGACGATAGCATACGCATCCTCATCGAAGAGGTGCACTTCCGGTACAGTAACCACTGAATCAGCAGGCAACCACGCTCGAACCCTTCGCAGCGCCTCGACTTCGTAGATCTAAAAAAGTCCACAGTCAACAAAGTCGTTCCCAAACCAAAACCAAAAGATTAAACAAACTTGTCTCTCAACAGTAAATGCGATTTCTTGGGAATCTTTCACATAGGGCTTCGCATGCTTAAACACAAGCGTCTCGCGGCCGCGGTACGATGTGAGCAAGTGCAACCGAAACACATAATTGGCCGATCCCCCAGACAATGGGGCGATATCGGCGATTGCGAACGGGGTTTTTGCGAGATATGCGCGGACGCCTTCCTCCGTTGCTAAATCAGATTTTTCCTGGGGAGTAGTCGAACTGGGTGCCAAGTTGGAAGTGTCGGCCATATCTAGTAGATGATTAGATTGAGATAGATGGTGTATTTTTGGCGCTCTGTTTTTTCGTTGAAGCAGATTTCAGAGATGGTTTGTATCGGACGAATGTGGCAGGGGGGAGAATCTTCTTGCTTGGTGCTCCATGGAAGATCCCTCTTATATATACGGCTCCGGGTGGGAGAGGAGTCATCGACGGAAGATTAAAATCAAAATCGGGAGCCGCAATTATCTCTACAACATACTTTCTGACTGGTTCCTACATGGTCCTCCTTCATTATCGGACTCTAAAATCTCAAATCTGTTCACAAAGCATATATATAAAGATAATGTGCAAGTCTATTATTTAATATAAGAGAAAGAAGGCTCTCGTCCAGAGAACCGAGAGCTGTGTATCTACTGGTGATCATGCAGGTAAGTAGGTAGGGGACGATGGTTTGGTGGGGATATTGTGCATAGGTATAGAAATGAGTACAATAGGGGGTACAGGGAAAATGGATGGAGAAAGTACAGCAATGCGTGGACGTAGAGAATACAGAGAGCATCGGAGAACCCAATTATGAGCAAAAAAAAAAAACCCTTATACTAATAAGCGCGCGACAAAAGCTTCGCGGAACCGCTCCATGGAAAGGCACGACATATGGCGTTTGCATGGCTCCTACCACCGCAACCCAAGGCCCAAACAAAGACAAAAACCCGGACCCAAAAGAAAAAAACATCACCCCCCCACTACATCAATAACTTACGGCGACGACGCTGTCCGTCTCAACAGACTCCTGCCCACACCTTCATAAGCGACACCCACCACACGCTCTCTACCGCCCCCAAGCGCCGTCTCGCGCGCCGCTCCCTCCCACTCCATCCCATACCGCTTAACCATATTATGCAGCGCCTTGAGCCGCATATGTACCGGGTTCCCAACACTCCTCAGTCGCCAGCTCAGTTGCCCGGAAGCCATAGCAAGTGGCAGAGGACTGGACGATGGGTACATCGTGTGCAACTCCGACATGGCGTGGAAGCGGAACGGCGATCGGCAGGTTGATGGGATCGGCTTGAATATAAGACGGTAGGGAAGAGGATCGGGAAGGGTGGTATGCGGAACATCAGTGGGTGGATAAGGTGATGTGAGGGGAATATATTTAGGTGGTGATTGGTCTGCCTCACTTGAAGGGGGGTCCGATGATCCTTGGGAGCCCCCAGGCGACACCGAGTCAAGGAAGTACGTCACATCATTCACAGAGGCACGATAACCAGCAGGCCTAAGTCTGCGTATACTCGAGTCATCCCGTGCGCACAGCACGGATAGTACCTTCTCCCGAGTGTCTTCACGTGCCGGGTCATAGAAAGAATCGCGATGATCAGAGCTGTCATGTGACGCGGATACACTGAGAAGTGCCGCGCCGACATAGGCCGTTTGGAAACCTTTTGCAAGCTCAACAAATTTGGACATACGACGCACGAGGGCGCCAGCACTTTCTCTCGCGGCACGGACAGTACTCGTACTCCGTTGACAGGAGATGTGTGCCGATCGGGAAGCAGGTTGTAGAGTATCCAAATTGAGAGGGCTGTCTGCCAAGGCGATGTGGACGAGTCGCGTGTGTTGATGGCACGAATGACGCAAAGGCGCAGGAGAGCGAATAATGGGATCGGCTATACATGACTTGGGACGAGAAACAAACCAAGCAGACTTGGGCGAAGACGGAGGAGGAGATGTGGAGGGGGTTGAAAGGTCCGTCGTGGATGACGATGCAGATGATGAAGTGCTGCGGAAGGAGAGCCAGGAGGAAGTTCGAGGTATGGACGACAGCGACGAAGAAAGCGGCGGGGATGAGCATGCTTGACAGGGACCGAATTCACGCCGAGGTTGAGCACGATATTTTCCCTTTCGACGTCTGCGTTCCTCGTCGGTCTGTTCGATGTGGACAAGGAGGGCCTCCAGAAGGCGGGTATCTTTGCGGCGACTGTGCGCGCGTTCATCGGGGGTGAGGGGGAAGAGCGGGCCCTGCATGCTGATGAGGACATCTGTGAAAGGGATTGCGGTGGAGTCATCAAAAGACGGAAGCTGAGGGGGGACGGGATGGTGGGGAGTGGTACACGGGAAGTCATACACGAACTGGGAACGTCGTGCGGGTGATTGAGAGGGTTGGAGATGGTCGTAGCTGACGATCTTGCGCGCCGCAATCCGCTGCGTTGCCCGCTCCGATCTTTCGCGCCGCATCCGCCGCCGTTCTTCTTCCGCCGTTCGCCGCTGTTCCTCCTCCGCCAATCGTCGCCGTTCGTTCTCCTCGGCTCGTCGGCGTCGCTCGTCTTCCTCTTGACGTTTCTTCTCTCGGCGTCGCAACACGGCCAGGCGTTCCTCTCGCATCCGTCGTTTCTCTTGTTCCCACTTTTTCTCGCAATTTCTCAGTCTTTCCATCCGTCTCCGGGCCTCTATCTGGGCCATTTCGCGTTCCTGCCTCTCCAGCATCGCTTTTTCGTCCATCATTAGCCCTCCGTTGGGCACGAAAAATCGATCGAAATCATCGTCCTGGATTGCATCAATACGTGGATCGTCATCAGAAGTCACCTCAATGCCTTGCAGTCGTAGGAGCAGGATCTTGGCGCCGTGAATATCCTCGAGAGCGTAGGCAATGTGGACCTGGTCCTCGAGCGAGCGTGGGGGTGACGGTGGCGAGTCGTAATTGTCGGGCGACATGGAAGCAGAACTCGGGGGTGAAGGGGAAGCCGACCGCATGAATGGAGGGGGTAATATGGCTTTTACCGGGACAGGGTGTACGATGAGAGGCATGATTGACTGAGATGGGACATGAATGGATGATTGGCCCCGTGCCAGGAATGTGCGCTGAAGATACGATATGCGTCGCTCTTCAGAGGCCTGACGGGCCAAGGCGGCGTCTGAGACCTGTCGAGAGCGCCCGCGACAGGCGAGGGTGGGGTGGAGGGTGAGCATTAAGAGAAATGGAATCACCAGCTGCCAGCTATGTATAACAACAACAGCCATTCCACTGCCTCCGACTCGGTGTTCTCCGGTATATTGCCTTATCACCCAATCATCGTGATCACGCACATCTCTGCCCCGAATAAAATCCGCGCTTCGCTTATCACATTTCGGAAATCTCCACCTCATCACATCATAGCGCCGCTTCAGATAAGGAAAAACCCTCACAAAAATCAAAAATCGATGGTCGCAACCCCACCCGTCCTATTTCCGACCTTACTGATGTCCACAATCCAACACCACCCTATTCAAATTCCACGTAAACCTTGACGCTTTTCCGTTTTGAGTGTTGTCTATATCCATGGACACTTATATCAGGCGAATCTATTCCCGGATCTTTACTTAACAAGTACACACGCCTTTCTTCCTTCATAAAAAGACGAAAGAACCAGTTCCCGGAACCTTTAGGTAGAGGGGTTCAGAAGACCGCAATCCACTTACACGCATCCCTTACCCATACCATACTGTTTTGCCACCTCTCCCCGTGCTTTGTATAGTTTCTTATTTCAATTCGATTATTTTCAGACTGCAATGCTTTGGCGTTGATGACCCAAGTACAACTCTCTTTTTGCGCGAATAGAGAAACGCATAAACAAAGAACGGCCTCCACAACTCCGAAAGGAACCAACTTACTCGCGTTTGTCCAACCGCCCAGTTATCGCATCCCCTAAGAGACGAGTTCAGTGGTGAGTCATCGTCTTATTTTATCATGATAACGGTGCACCAGCTCGCGGTGCGAACGGTCTGAATATTTTTTTGCTCACAGATTGTAATCCGAGGGAACAGATAAAGAATGCACCCCCGAGTTACTTATCACGCCGCAATGACGAGAAAAATAAATGCAAGTGTTTGGCAAGTGTCAATCATCTCAGATAAGTACATGTGGCCATCTCATCCCGACGCATCGTGATGCTGCAATCTCTGGGTGTCATATTATCACATTGTGCGTTAAATTTGCAACACGGAGAGGGAACACTCGGGAGACTTGCTTATTTAGGTGCCAAGCTCCAGTGCGGCGTGTACGCTGACTTGGATATACGAAGACCTAATCGCCGCCCTAGTGACATGTGCATGGAGTACCTATGCACGCCGCGCGTCACTTCTCCAAAATATCGCCGACTGATTTATTCATGCCACTCCACCTAAGGATGCCGGGGATTTGGAGTCGCATTGTGCATTGACACCCCCTCAGTGGTATTATAAGAGCATTAAGCCGTCGTCGTCGTCGGCTTATGCCCATCTGGACGCACTGCTTCTCAAAAGAAAGGTCCTAGTGTTGAAGCTATGATTAATGACCGTCTACCCACCCATGATCCATCCGTCCATTTCCCTATCAAGGATCGCTGGGTTCAAGTTTCCCGCGGACGAAGAGCCAGTTATAACTTACTCGTCCCGATACTCTGGAGCGCCTTACAAAGCTCCTTCAATCGCAGCACTGATGTCCTTCTATTCGATTATCGCGTAGCAATTCCGAGTCCAAGAGCATTGACACTAATCGTCCTCGTGAGTTCAGGTTAGTTCTTACACTTGAACGCGGACCATTTTGAGTTGCAACCAATGACTCTGAACCGCACCTTTCGGACTGTGATCAGTGCGAGCGCCCTACACGCTTACTCCAAATAGACGTTTTCAACGCGCCTCGTGTATGCCGGAAATGGCATCTTGCGACGCGAGTCCTGGTAACAACAAGGAATTCCAATTTTGCGCTCTGCTCTGGTTCTGCTACAAGGCTTTGACGGCGTATTTTCGATTCAATGACACGCCTCATGTTTGCCTCCTCCTCCTCCTCCTTTGGAACTAAATCCCGTCCGCAGGACGTTCCTGTCATAGATAGTTCATGAAGCATAGCAATTCTGTCGACTTCAGAGTTGGCGGTCAATCATGCGGGGAACCTCCGCGTCGCGGGGAAGGCACAGCATCCGTCCCACCACTCGTGGGGCATTTTCCGAATCACGAACGGATCTGGTATACAGTAAGAATAAGCAAAAATTAGGCCTTATTAAGGTGAAAGGAAGGAAGGCCGTCGGTAACACAGGCCATGGAAGGTGAATATCATTTTAAGATCAATGGATGGAAAGCGTCGGCGTGATCATGAGCGAAGCTTGTTCGTGTATAAGCTGAATACGGATTGGACAACGAGCGAAGGTCCAGATGCTTGGCCTGCAGTATTTAATCGGAGAAGCAAACTTGGATACTTTACTTGAGGTTTACCATGGGAATATAGACTTCTTCTTTTCTGCCTTCTTGCCATTCGTTCGGTTTTCTTCGTCTTTACCGGTGGATTTAGATTTATCCTTGTCCATCTCGGCTTCCATCTCTTCGGGTTTAGGCGGAAGACGTGGTCCGTAGATGTCACCTGCATCCCAAGTCATCGGCAATAATGCCACGGGAAGTAGCCAGGTAGCCGTAAGGACGACTCCGTTTCCTGATGATCGTCATTCGGTATTTCTTGTGTTATGTAAAAGTTTACACACTAACCTTGATCACAAGTACGGACTCTATCCCAGCTCCAAGCAATAAAAACGCCGATGTAACCTACAACCGGACTAAGCTGCTTAAGCATTTTCACAGCAGGTCGTAATTGGGGTGGCACCAGCATGATGGGGATTTTGTCAAGGAGCCATTTCAGAGCAGTCGTTATCATCGCCGCACGGGCAGTAGCCTTAACAGATGTCCCATCTAATTTTGCCATGACAGGTGGGGGTAGGTACAACCGGTAACCCCACCATGTAGTGAGCAATGATAGTTGTGTGGTCGATGGAACCCAGATGTGTTTTTCAATAGTGGGGTTCAAGGGTCCATCTGGTTTCTTTGTCGGTGCAGTTTGTTGGTCAGATTTACTCGTTCTATCGGCGTCTGATTCATCAACATCTTCCAGAACTGTTTCGCACTCTGCGAGTTGGAGTTGAGAGTCATTACTGGGTTCCAATGGCACATAAAGCATAACCCCCCCTTCTTCCTCCTCGACTGCACCAGGCCGTGGATTGTCTTCCTTCCCACCACTCCTGAGGCTGGCCAATACGTTCCAGATACCTGGTCTTTCTTTTCCTTCCTGATTCTCGGTGCTTGTGGGGTGATTACCATTCATGATGTCCTCAGAAGATAGCATGCGAACAAGGCTGTCGTCCATGCCCGGTGGAACGGGGCTTCCCTGCTTCCCGTCATCAATGGTGCTAGGAGCAGCGGATTTAACAGATGACAATGCAACAGGTAATGGAAGGTTTTCGATGAGACCTCTCAACTTCTTGGCAAATGAAACTGGTTCTGGAGGAGTTGGGGCTTCGAAGTTGGATTCCGCAAGGGCAAGAGGAGGGGTGGGGGTATGTCTGATGCCAAGAAAGTCGTCATTTATTTCCCAGGAAGGTGGGGGAAATACTATGGGAGGCGGTTTGTGTGGATTAACAAGGGTGCTGCCGAATGATTTCAGACGAGCCAGCGCAGTAAGCTTTTGCTTTGGCAATCGGTGGGTGGAGGTCGTGGCGTTGTTATCATCAGCCTTAGGACTGGAAAATGACATTCTAGTGGTTAGTGGAGAAACGACGTATGGACTGCGCGATGTGTCTCGATAAGATAGGGATAAGATAGGATAACCCATATATGGCAAGAGAAATGATCCTCCCAATTACATCTCATCTCCCATGACGGCCCAACCCACCGAGTGACCACAATTATCTTCATGCAAGCCAGCTTTCGCTGGCCCTGCAAAACAGAGTATCGGGGGGTCCTGGCTCGACAATCCATCCTCCTCTCTAGACATTTCGATGGGGTCGACATCTTCAAGTCCATCTAAGCCTTCTTCATATTCGGGTTCCTCGTCTGCCATGACATTCCTGGTAAATTTCATAACCCGCACCCCATTTCCAGCACTTGTCCTAAGCCTCGATCTCGTCATTTCCAGTACAGCAACTCCTTCAGCCCACCCTTCTTCAAATTCCGCACGAATTATGGGGTATTTATCTGGCGAATGCGTTGGAGACAGTGCAATTGATAAAGAAACCAATCTAGATATTGGTGGAAGGATTCGTATCTTCGAATAACCCTTCTTGGACTGGCCGACTTGCTTTTGTGAGAAGAGCGGGCGAGATAGCGGCGAGGGATTGGGCTTGCGGAATGAGATGGTGGCTGTTGACAGTCCTTTTCTGCCGCCCTTGACTTTCCGATCAGGATTGGGACCTCGACCCCCAGGAGCAGCATCGCTGCCTGTTGTCTCGACAATGGTACTTGATTCAAGCCACGTTTTCAAAACCTTCTCCCTTTCTTTCGCCCTCCTAACGCCAACAAGGGCACAGCGCCGGCCCAAAGCATTCCACTCTCCTTCGCGTAAATCCCCGCGCATAATAAGACAACCGTCGAGAATGAGGTGTTGGAGCGAGGGAAAGTGGACCATGATCGTGTCAACCTCACTCTCCAACACCCCACAGGTCGATAAATCTAGGAACTCCAGGTTAACGAGCGGAAGACTGGAAGAGGGGTTGCTGAAGTCATGTGCGGCGGCGGCGCTGCATAACGATCGAGCAACCGGGCGGCAGGGTATTCGAAGTCGCAGAGAAGTGAGAGCGGGTGATAGTGCTGGGGACCGCAGGAGGTCGGATAGGTTGAATCGAAAAAATACAATGGGTTGAGCGAATGCATGTTTTTTGAGCTCTTGTTGGTCGAGTGGGTCCTGAACTATTGAGAGGGTTGGAAGGAAGCCAGAGGGCCAACGAGATAGAGCAACAAGGGTAGAATCAAAGTATGCACCCTGAAAATGGAGTTATATAAAAAACCAAACCAAAGCATCGTAGAGTAGCCCATACCTTAAGAAACTGGTAATAGGTAGCCTTTTGGACGCTGAACAATAGGGTGGTCCGCTGTTCAGGCTTTACACAAAGGGAAGAGTTGGTGGACTCACTAGGGTCTAAACCTGAGAGCAAGATAGCGTAAACCCAGTAAAGGTTTTGAGAAGAGCCCTTCCAGATGTTCGGGTGCAAAACTGCTCGCCCCAACCCATATTGTAAGAGCTTGCAGGTTTGGCAGGAGGCGGATGAGGTTAATGACGACCTCGGCGTCCACGGACCATGTTTCGAGAGAGAATTCTTTAACCCATCCTGCAGTTTGCTCACGTTCTGTTAAAGAAGTGGCAGCGACGTCGGCCGACGCAACATGTTTGGGATTGCGTCCATTTCGGAGGCGGCGATAGAGAAGGATGGCTTGTTCTGGAGCTCGGAGGTGAATGCAACGAAAAAGATGGTGGTCAGAAACGCGAGCGAATGGAATAGCCCTGGTTGTAGCCAGTACCGTTCCTTGAAGCTCGGCGGTCGGGACATGATAGAAAATGGTATCATACAATTCAGCAGGGAGGGTTTCGAAGGACATGATGGTAATAGTTTAGTCACACTAATATACACAAAGGTCGACTACCGATTCAAATCATAACCAGAGGACGCTCCTTGCAGCTGCCAACCTCGATCTGGAGGCGGAGGGCTGCCTCCTTTTGGTTGAGAAGACCACACAGACGAATTTATAGGTGTTCCTCCACGGCCCACTCCTCCTACAAATCCTCCTCTTTGCTGCCCCGCACCAAAAATACCGGTTCTTCGTTGCGGGCCAACACGCATTCCGGGTTGCAATTCCATAGATCGTTGAAGAGAACCACTCATTTGGTTATTGTTCTCCCAATAAGACGGTCTGTTAACATAAGACTCGTTCGAAGGTGCTCGACGCGTGTTCGAAAGGAAGGTGGAATAGCGTCCACTTTCACTTCTGTCGAGATCAAGGGTCACACCTTGAGCTGCCATGTTCGCCTCGTCGATTCCCAGTAGCTGTCGGAGTTCTCCATTTTCTCGTTCTAGCCTCGAGATTTCACACTCTCGCTCCAATGCCCAATCCTGCCTTCCTTCTGTGTCTGTGTAATTCTCGGCTTGGTTCAATGAGTCCAGGAGAGATGCCAGTTCCTCCAGATTAACGGCATCGGAGCCCATCCCATCATAATCCGGGTCTGCGTTTTGATATGGGTCGTAATTCTCCCCAGCCATGGTCTTCAAGAGCCCACGTAAATAATGCGATAGTCGCTGAAGTGATTGGAGCATGTTGCTGTTTGCTTGAAAGTCTGAGGAAAAATTCTGGGATTCGCGCGAGAGAAGAAGTGCTTCATAGTGCCGTGTCAAAGTCAATTCGTGCTGCTGGGCGGCGAGCTATCTCATCCTTATTTTTGAGAAAACAAAAAAAAACGCGCGAAAATCGAACGTACAGCATGGTTTCGAAACTTGGACATGATAGTGTCCATGGTGCCTTCATACTCTTTTAATAAGAGGCTCAGCTGCTTGTTCTCGTGTAGCAGCGTCTGGTTTTCGATGATTATTTGAGCATTTAGTCTCTCGGTCTCAGATTCAAATAATTCTGTAAGAAACGCTTTCAGTTCAAGGCCATAATTCACGAATTCTTGACGCACCTTTAGATATGTCTACATTGACCCGACGCAATGCGAAGCCTGTTGTAGCTTCAGAAGCGTGCTCCTTTAATTTATATAGGTAAGCCATGGTCGAATATAACCACAGAGTTTTTTTACCTTCAACACCCCAGCCTGGGATTTCAAGGCGCTCGTGAGTTTCTGGTTGTGTGCCAGCTGTTCGCTCAATTCATTGACCACCTGCCACACAAGAAGGAGTTCGTTGTCCATCCCAGCAGTGCACTACTGAAGGAACGAAAGCAAGTGACGGGAGGGTATCTGCCAAGTATCTGCCTGGTTTAGTGAGAATCGAAGGTGCAGGTGCAGAAGCAGGTATATGCGGGCCGGAGAGGTTTCCTTTCTTGTCAGGCTTAACAGGGGCCTTTCACATTCAACCTGCTACATGTTACATGCCTCCAAAGAAACGAAAAACATCCAAGAAGTAGCCAGACCCTTCATTGCCCTCTGACTCAACCAAGCCAACACGCTCGGAGGACCCCTCAAACACGGACAGAGCATTACTGCTGCTGCCTAGCGAACTTCAATCTGAGATACTTGACAACTTTCTTCCTGTCGTCTCACAGACCCGGGTTTTACAAGACATCCCAGTACTTGAAAAAATATACCTTGAGAGGACAGATGTTCTCCGCGCGTTATCTCAAGTCTGTGTGTCCTATCGACGTCACTTTCTGCCTCTGCTATGGCAAGTATTAAACCTTTGCTGTGGTGCTCGGTCAGGGGAGGAGAAACCACCTTTCTACATACACGTAGGGGTTACCCTTATGCGCAAGTGTAACGCCCTGTCTCAAAACTCCGAACTGTTATCTTTCATTCGGTGAGTCAAGACGCGGTGTTGTCCCTTTCAAGTTGTCCTCTTTTGACACAATTTTCAAATCCTCAGAACTGTGAATGTTGTCCTTACGCGATATCAGACCGCCACTGTGATCCCAACTTTCTCTGCTTTTCTTCAATCCCTTCCTCATCTGCACACACTCCACGTTCTTCATGCCCACACTGAGATGACCACGGCACTGAAGAATGGTTTCGAAACCGTCATGCTCCCGAACATTAAAACTTTGATCATCCCAGGATATTGTCATGAAATTTTGAAGCGCTGTCCGCGGGTGACCACCGTTTGGTGTATACGCGACGATGGTAGCAAGCTCGTTAGTGTACTCGCAACGCATTGCAGGGAAGTTGAAGAAATGCGCGGGTTTTCTTGCCGCGAAAAGCTCCTAAAAAGTTTGTTCAGATTCAAGCATTCTAGGTTTCCCCACTTATCGGACTTGTAAACAATAGGAATTATAAAGGCAGCACCAAATTTACGAATCTTTGAAGTGGAGGACACAGCAACTAAAGTACTTCATTTCCTTGTTTGAAGCAACTAGACCGCTGACGTTTAAATGAATTCTTGTAGGATGAAATCAAACATCTTGCCTCTTTCAAAAACCTCCATACTCTCATTATCAATACAGTGGTGCAACGGCACGCAGACGATGGATCAGAGCTGCAAACCTGCATCAAGAATGCGAAATCTCTGCTCCTAGATATGCCACCAACAAAGCAAAAGAGGTATATTCGTATCTGGCACAGGGGTCTTTATAATTATTACCTAGATCCAGAGAGACGCGTTATCCCTGTAGGCTACTTCAGCGAGATCGATCTCGATTAAGTTGGAAATGGCCATCCTTTGCGATGCACTCGTACATACAGTACTCCTTCATTTATATGGGTACTATAGTATCACAGATGACAACGCGCAAGGGTAGCAATGACTCAGGGTAAAACAAGAGATCCCTAGATCTGTATGAGTGTCAATCTGAAAGTTCATTGGCAAGATCGAAATCATCCAATACACAATCTGCGTAATCCTGACGAATATTGAGCAATTAAGAGAGCGAAATGAGAAATTTCCCACCTCGACTTTGACATCTTGGGCCCGAACTGGTATAAGGGGAGGTGCTACATATGGCACCTCCAAAGGGGATTTTTTGTCCGAAATATGGCGAAGAGTCGTCGGTTGGGGCTTCTTTGGAGACGAGGAAGGTATTTCGGACAGGCGCGCAGAAGAGCTTCGTGTAGGGGTTAGAGGGCTTTTCGCGGATTTAGAGTTGGTGGTTTCGAATACGGTTGGCGATAGTTGCCGTGATTTTTTGGCATTTCCTCTAGAAGTGTCGCCTCCATCTCCATCTTCTGGTCCCAAGATCTCTATTTCTCCGCGCGATGCACCAACAGGGATGACTTCATCGAATTGTTCCACAAGCTGCTGCTCAAGAGCTTCCCAATCTCGCTCGGGTGTAGCTGGCAATAACGCTCCTTGATTGGCCATAGCATCAGCACCGTCGTTGCCGACATCGCCGCTGTGGCCCTTGACGTATTCAAGGACAACCTTTTGGCCGAGTTTGGACCGGATATCCAGATACGTTGATATATAACGGATAATACCAGCGTTCTTTACGGGATCACCTCCAGCACTACGCCAATCATTTTGTCGCCATTTGTGAATCCAAGTTCGGAGACCTGAGGTATGTGAACAAGAAATTATATCAAATATTTGCAGGAGAGCTGACAGCTTATAGAGTACTGGGAATCTGTGCGTATCATCATGGGCTTCTTGGAGATTGGTGTGGTTTCCAGGACTCGCAGGATTGCCTTGAGATGTATTAGTGAGATGAATCATTGACCCCGGGAGAAAGGGACAAACGATCAGCTCAGCTCGGTTGTTCGTCTGATCTCCTGGACATCTTTCGGCCAAGTTTCTGCAGGAAAGAGAGGTAAAAAAAGAGGTCCAGGGGTGCACGTTAGATAACATGCCTCGGGTCGTTCAATCCCCACCATACCCCAACTCCGGCAATGGACCCTACCTTCCCATTCCCTTTGCATGCCCCGTCGCTATACACGATGTCCCAGCCAGACACATCCTCGACCTCAGGACCAAAGGTGCGTTTCTTTCCCTTAACATCTCCCGAGCTAGCCACATCGGTGGAAAATGACGGGATGGGGCCAGATGGAGCGGCGCCAGAGATAAATTGCTCTGCTGTGGATCGTGTCGAAAATTTCTGAAATTTTGCATCGGGAAAACCTTTTGTTTGTGCCTCACATTCGGCCCTTCAGAAGGGGTTAGATTCAGATTAGAAAGTGTTCTTCGACGTCCGATGTTACCAAGTAGTGTAAATTCCAATATTTCTGCCCTTCTTAACGGCATAGAACCCTCCTTTTGTTCGGTTCGAAGGCATGTTCAGACGATGGCCCTTCAGTCGCCAGATCTGCGAAAGCTGGAAATATCTGGGCAAAGCCAGCCTTGGGGTACGCCAGATGTGAGATGAAAGAGGTTGAAGGCAGTTTTACATGAACTGTTTTAAAGGATTGTATCTGACAGATGCAAAGCTTCCACCGATACTCGATGGGTTGCACACTTGTTGATCATGTCACACGTCACGTGAGGTGACAAGCGCGAAGTGAACATCCACAACTATAATTAATACTACTGGGAACCATAGCAAAGCCCAGAAGTCTGGCTGTTGTAGATATATACGCTACGGGGTGGAAGATCGACCGCACCTGTCAATCGTCACCAAACATTATTTTCAGATTTTGGATGCTGTCGGGATCAGATTTCCCACTACCACGAAAGGCCTCATTAACAATGGCGGTTTTTCGCTTCTGGATCTGTAAAATCCGATTCTCGATAGTTTGAGCAACCTAAGAGGCCATCAGCACCCACGAATAACTAGAAAGCCTTGTCACGAACAATGAAGTGTTTTACATAGACAGCCTTCTCTTGGCCGATTCTGTGTACCCGGTCGATTGCTTAAGGTAAAAGATGAGTGCGCCACGAAGGAAAATGTCAAAAGTAATGGCAACCTTGATTCTCAACCGCTGCGTTCCACCAACAGTCCATCTTTGGCTTTCGTTAGAACGACACGAATTTTGTAGAACGCTCTAACTTACCATGAATACATGATTTGCAGTTGTTAGCTAGTGGTCATTAGGGGCGTGGATAAAGTAAATTTGCACTAGTTACGCACATTCAGACCAACCCCACCGGCTTTCAAGCTCACAATCAATACTTTCGGTTTACGCGATGACGACTTGAAATCGTTAATTGCCGCCGCTTTTTTCTTCACGTCCATGGTGCCATCGAAGCGGCACAGATTAAAATGTTCCCTTTCTAAAGCAACTTGAATAAGGTCCAGGAAGCTCGTAAACTGAGAGAAAACCACAGCCCTGAAACAAGGGTCTTGATCTCTCAGCTTCCCTTAAATAAGCGTTAGACCTTGCTAGAATGGGAAGCCAATAGAAACCAACGAAGATTCTGAATCAAAGCGTCAAGCTTCGTAGAGGACTGGAAATTGTTGCGTCTCAAAACAGGACCAGCGTCTGAAGCTTGGATGCGAAAGGCAGAATCCTTCTCTTTCCTAAGGATTTCCACTAGGTCCGTGCTCTGAGGAAGGAATCTATCAATCACTAAAATAATTGGGAAAGGAGAAACCAACCTTGATGGGGCCGTATGAGCACGTGGGACAGGTGGGTTCTTGTCCTCTCTCCTCGCAGATACCGATGTGGGAGATGATACAATCCTTACAGCTAGGGTAAACGAGTAAGGTGTTTCAATATTCTTTCAAAATAAGAATAAAATACGTACAACTGGTGCATGCATTTTGGGATAACCATTGGAGCTTCCATTTCGTTGAAACAAATCGGACAATCAGCGTTGTCCTCGTGTTTAAGGCTCGCAATGAAATTATCGGCGAATTTACTAGGACCTCCATCAGCCGATTGTCCCTCTTGAGCAAAACGCGCGATCAGATCATTAACATCAACTCTTCCTCCATCGTCAGGTGACAAAGCTCTTTCGACGTTCTTTGTTAGAACTAGACTTGGATGGAGAACGGCTCGTCGAAGTCTAATAAAGCAGATCAGTAACTCATCGATAGGGGCTGCAAATACTTAATCACCTCATTAGCATAGCCAAAATATGAGTATAATTTTTCCCAACAAGTCCTTTCGCATCTAATTGCTCAAAATTTCGCTTCACGGAAGTATAAATGGAGTCATAAATCTTCCTTTCAAGAGGGGTAAATTCGAGCTCTTCGATGACCACCTAAAATATATTCGGGTCAGAATGAACAGAACATCATGGCAACGAAAAAACGTGTTACCTCCTTGGGTGGCAATTCCACTATTCTATTTCCATCCTGGTCTCTCATAGTCTTTTCCCGTCTTAAGAGGATACTTTCTAGGATAACTTGGACGACTTCTATTGCTTTCGGATCGCAACTTAGGAAAGGCATCGTGATAAACCTAGAGAAGTCGGTTTCAGTGTGCTAAGAATTTTGATGCAAGAAAACCCACGAGCGAAAAAAGGAAAATTCAGACCACGGCTTGAAGTCAAGGAATTTCCTGATCGTTTGATAAATATGTTAAAAAAACTAAACTGTTGAAACCGAAACGAACAAAAGCGAATAAAGATCCTCGAGTCTGTTTACAATGGGGGTTCCTGAACAACATTTAGAAGGAGAGGTAACAAAGATTGTATGAATTCGTTACCCGTTACAGCCCATCTTCGCTTTGCAGAGAGTGCATAAACAGCTTTTGCTGTTTTACTTGTCCGCGATTTGCAAGCATGAGCTTCGTCGAGAATGACACGTAACCAATTGACTGACGGTGGGTCAGAAAAAAAGTAAGCGAAATATTATACCTGCTCACTCTCAAATATTGGAGACTTGACATTGCTCGTTTGATCCATCTTTGCGTGTTCGGAGGCCAGAACGCCGTATGAGGTGATCACAACCTTGAGAGCGCTATTTTCTTCATCATCCAAGAGAGCATCTAGGTCAAGTCGATTTTGACCATGCCACACAAAGACATCAAGAGTGCCTGGCTTGCTTGACCGCCGAAGTTCTTCTAGCCATTGATTCAGTAAGGAAGTCGGTGCAACTATCAAAGTAGCAGATGGGGGCGCCAATGATTGTGGGTTCCGCTTGCTGACTGCACGGAATGCATTATTCAATTTCAATTGTTTTGTTTTTGACCGCAAGCCTGATTCCTCGGAGGATAATTCGTTCGGCGGAAGGCTTGTTTGGATAAGAGCAGATAGCATGATTGTTTTACCCATGCCCACTATGTGTAGAGATGAAGCGAGGAAAAGGAAGCAGAAGCTATTAACGCACTTTCTGAATAATTAAGAAATTTCCTTCAGATCAATTATCTCAAGTTGGGAATGGAAAAAACCTTACCATCACTAAAAAATTGGGTTGAGAGTGACGTATGGGGTGCATGAGTGAGGACTTACGCTAGAATTCCTCCTCTACAATTCATTTCAGCTTTAGGAAATTTTAAGCTTAATTCCCCTGAATAGGGATTGAAATAGAAAAGTTTTTCATCAGCTGTCAAATCTATCGTATCGCCATCCATAATGGGTTCTTGAGGAAATGAGTATCTATTCTGGTGTAAATTCAAGTAGCTGATCTAGTTGGATACTTACTCAGACCATAATGGATGCATCGAAGTAGCTTCCCGAGCAACATTTGTTCCGTTCTCCAGGGAATGCATCCAGCTATCAACGCGACTGAGTGTCTGACAGTAGAAATCTAAGCCAAAAGGCACGAACAATAATGCCTGCTTCTGGTATCCACGGAGGGTGAGATTGAAGGATTCTGTGGGCTCCATCTCGCCCATTTTGAGATCGTTGTGTTGAGCCCTTTTAAGATCAGTTCAGAGAAGCACATAATCGAAAAAGAAAAGGTAACACCTTGTATAAATGGCTTCGATGTCATTCCTTGATAAATCTTCAGTATCTTCGACTTCAATCTCTTCGCCGTCTCCGACAATTTCTTTGACTTTCTTTACGGGTCGTTTAGCCAATTTCTTGGACCCTTCCTCTGTTACATTGAACTCTGTATTCTTTCCCTTTACGTTAGCACCAGCTTGAGGTTTCAACCCTACGAGGTCAAAAAGTTTCACGATGGCTTGCTTGCGCTCTCGGAGCCCACTGAAGAACAAATCACTCTCACAGTCAAATGAAAACATTGGTTGGAATTGTTTACCTTTCTTCTTGGGTCTCGAGGCCTTCGTTGAACCCAAGTTGAGGGATTTCATCACTTTGGCCAGAAAGGCTGAGTGGTCTGAATGCGGAAGCAAGGAGATATATATGGAGGGTCACAATCAACCCAACGCCAGTGGTCAATCTTTCTGGACAGTCGGTCATGATACCTCTTATCTCCACCATATCTGCAGAAGGTGAAAACATGTAAAATAGATAACAATTCCTCATACCTAGTTCGAGTAATCTCGAAACCCACCAAGAAGTGTCCGTCGGTAACCTACCAAATTCTTGACACAAAATTAACATGAATTGCAGCGATCATCAGTCAACATACCAAAGCCTTTGTTGTTTACCAGTCGAACGATGTTATCCGTTTTCTTCTTCTTGTTAACTTTCGGAGGTTGCGATTTGAGCATACTCGTGAGTGTGACCTGCTTCTTTCCGTCGGTTTTTTTCTTGCCATTCGTAGACGTAGCTGGCTTGGGTTGTGTGCCTTGCCTCTCTCTATGAATCACGACACTTTCGTTCGTTGTGATGTATCCCGTCCCGGAGACATTGCTCCAGGCATTAGGCACCACGACTTCACCGAGATAGGCAACCACAGAATTGTCTGCTGGTAGCTCAGTGGGGATTCGTTGGGGCGAAGAGACACGTCGCTTTTTCGCCACAGGTGCTGGCGATAGAGGTTTCTGTTCGGGGGTGGGAGAGAGGGGCAGAGATTTTAGAGCAGTGTCATTGTTTAGTCCTCGAGAGTCTTTCGATTTCTCTATCACTTCAATGTCGCTGTCGCTGTCTTCCATAACCACAGCCTGACGCTTAGTCGGCACCGAAGGTCCTGATTCAACAGACATAACTTCGTCATCGTCATCCAGGAAAAGCTTGGGAAGGGGAGATAAAGGAGGTGAGGACGACTTTTGCGGTGTTTGTGGCAAACTTGGGCTCTCCGACTCCATGTGTCCAAGGGCCGCAGGGTTTGACACGACCTCATCTCCAGCAGATTGCATAATCACATCTTCCTCTTCTTCTTCATCAGAGCCAGCAAAGAATAGACCGGGCGGAGGCCCATTTATAATCTCGTCGGTAGCTACCATTGGGTGAAGGTTTGGTGAAGACGCGTCTAATTTAGACGCGTCCAAGAACGCGCATTGTCAAACAGGCACAAACATCGTTGAATTTGAGATTTCACTCCTCAGTTTTCCTAATCTCCCCTCCAGTTATTACCAGAATGCAACGTGGACTTCCCAT
>Ga0307517_10000936_pt1 | contig 49606 bp, 81 predicted proteins | sample 23_EM_MG_FD_194515 | JGI IMG/M metagenome (GOLD analysis project Ga0307517, IMG submission 194515) | Populus trichocarpa ectomycorrhiza microbial communities from riparian zone in the Pacific Northwest, United States - 23_EM | ecosystem: Host-associated > Plants > Roots > Unclassified | place... | reverse complement strand
AAAGGGTGGCCAGGTGTAGAATCTAGGTTCGAGCTGGAGGGTGCTACCGTTGCGGAACTTTGCGATAGAGGATCAGCAAAATACGAGTCAGCATCAACTTCGTGTTCATCATCTGTATCCTAACACATGGTGAGTTATTTGTTGGTCCAGCAATAAATTAAAGTACACACCGCGTCATCTCTGGATTCTTTCTCTCCTTCCTGATCTTCGTCGAGGAGTTCCTCTCCTGCATCCCTTGGCACCCACTGCACCTGAAGAAGCAGCTTGCCCACTTCCCAAGGCATAACAATTGCTGTGCTAGTATACTGGAGGACGAACGAGGCAACGAGGGATTTAAAGATATGCGGGAGAGGTACACCTTCAGGTTCTCTATAGCCCAAGAAAGAATCGGGTGAGGGAGATGGGGAGAGGGATGGAGAAAGCGAGAAGACGGAGGTTGGGGAGTGCCTTGGATGGGGGGTGTATTGATGAATGGGTTGAGCAGGCAGTGGCTGATGTCCCGAGGTGCCTACAGTAGCATTGTATGGTTTTGGGGAGCTAAACGACCATGCTTGGTCTGGATCAACGTACAAGTCACGTAGGGACGAAGGAGGTAGAGGTTTTTGTGAACTAGATGCCATTGAAAACCAGCTAACGGTCGCCGTCACAGTTGTCGTCGATGAGCTCGTCCAGCAAGTGATGAACGACAAAGAAAGCCAACGACACGAACGGCTCCGGCTTCAGACGGGTCTGGTAAACAAGGCACGCAGACACTGGCACCACCACATTTCGTCATGTCTCCATCGCCCACTAGGCCCCACTGGGTTTTGCATGCCTCGTTTACGCAGCTGTTCAGCCCCGATTTACAACTGTATTTCAGTAGAAATTTAGTGTATTTTATAATGAAGTGGTGTGATTATGCCGAGAGGAGCTTAGTGACATCAACATGCTGTCCAACGCAATACACTCTCGTCCGAGTCTCATCGCCTCCCTCTTCCACCCACCACGACCATCCAATGACTTCAACTGCAGACCCCACTTCTACCAGCACCAAACTGTCGTCTACCTCACCTTCCGCAGTAGCCGCCGCAACGGAGGCACATGCCGCCATCAACGAGGCTGCGAAAGTGGGCGTGCCTGTGTCGGATTTTGATCCTGACGCCTTGTCCAAGGGGGTCTCCACTAAAAGTCCAATGTCTCAAATTGGGAGCGTATTGAAGGAGAGCCCTCCCAACGATCGAGGTGGGTTTCAGGGACTTTATACTCATGGACAAATTCATGCCTTTCGCCTTACTCGGTTCTCTGACTCTTGGTATAGAACTTGATGTCATGGACACCAAAGGCGCTTCCTCACCAGTGCCCACTATCGTCATTGAGGATACAGCCAATGGTGGAAAGAAATCGATTACAAGGGATTACGGTGCCAATACTCTGCCAGCCACGCCCCAAGTACCTGACAGTGCTCGCTCTGTTGCATCCACCGCTGTCCCAGCAACCGCCATTCCTCCGCCAGAATATGAAGACGAAGGAACGGATGGAGTTCCTGGTGCACTATCAGTTAAACAAGAAGTTGAGCTCCCAGAATGGTTCAAAGTTGGTTGGAGGCAGGCTTCAGGCATCGACGATCCTGCACCATCAACGGAGGCGAGAGGCAAAGCCGTCTTGAATTTATTCCTCAAAGAGCAGTTTTATGGTGACTGGTATCATAATGCAGGAATAATTATTTTTGTGCGTTCTCTCTTTCCACACGTACAATCTGGACTAAAATTCAGTTATTAGGCGGTTCTAGCATCCCACTTCACGACACGCTTCCATCTTGGTTGGGGTTGGCTGATCATCGTCCTTGCTTTTTGCAACACCTATTATAGTACATCAATGGAACGACTCCGACGCAACGCTCGGGACGATATCCAACGGGAACTCGTCAAAACGCGTCTTGCATCTGAGCACGAATCTGCGGAATGGCTTAATAATTTCCTCGATCGCTTCTGGCGTATCTACGAACCCGTATTGTCGGAAACGATCAGCGGATCCGTCCGTCAGGTTCTTAGCACCAATACTCCGGCATTTCTAGATTCCTTGAGTCTCACTTTGTTCACCTTGGGAAATAAGGCTCCCAGAATTGACAAAGTGCGGACCTTCCCAAAGACGGAGGACGATATTGTCATGATGGATTGGGGCGTTAGCTTCACCCCGAACGACACCTTGGATATGACGGAGCTGCAGGTCCGTAACAAGGTGAACCCGAAGATCACGCTTGCTATTCGGGTCGGCAAAGGCCTCGCAACGGCAGCATTGCCAGTTGTGGTTGAGGACATCTCGTTCCGTGGCTTATTGAGGATTAGGATGAAGCTTATGACGAATTTCCCTCATGTCCAGACAGTGGATATCACATTTCTTGAAAAGCCTATCATTGATTTCGTGTTGAAGCCTATTGGGGGCGAGACTTTTGGGTTTGACATCGCGAATGTAAGTCTTGTCTTGTACATCCTACCATCATGTATCCATTTATTGATATTTTTAAAGCTTCCAGGACTGTCGACCTTCATTCGCGATATGACACATTTCACCCTTGGTCCCTTGATGTACGATCCAAATGTCTTTACTCTCAATTTGGAGCAAATGCTTTCTGGCAAACCCCTTGATGCTGCCATTGGTGTAGTTGAGGTTACTATTCGCGCAGCAAGAAGTCTCCAAGGAGGAAAGATTGGGGGTGGGACCCCTGATCCATACGTCAGCCTCAGCATCAACGAGCGCTCCGAGCTTTCACGGACGAGGTACAAAACAAATACGTATGTCAATTCAACATTCCCTTGGATATATTGGCTTGACATTTTCTTCTCGGACAGCTATAACCCTACCTGGAATGAAACGAAATACATCCTAATCCACACTCTCAACGAGCAGCTCTTCCTTAGCATATACGACTACAATGATCATCGGAAGAACACGAAGTTAGCTTCTGCCAGTTTCGAATTGAACAAACTCGTGGAGGATACGGAACATGATGATATTGTTTCACCTGTGTTGAGGGATGGCAAACCCCGGGGTGAATTGAGATACGACGTGCACTACTACCCTGTTATTGAACCTGTAGCTGGCAAAGAGGAGGTTGCAGACTCAAGTAAGTCATCGCTTCATGTGACATTTCAGTGAATAATGGATTGGCACAACAGCTGTTGGAATCGTCCGTTTGGTTTTGCACCAAGCCAAGGAACTTGACCAAACCAAATCCCTTTCGGGAGATCTCAATCCCTTCTGCAAAGTTCACCTCAACCACTCCGCTTCGTCGAGCTTCCAAACGAACCTTATCAAACACAACAACAGTCCCGTCTGGGAGGCCCCGTATGAGTTCCTTTGCACGGACAAAGACAATGCCGTAATTACCGTCAAGATTGTCGACGATCGTGATTTTCTCAAGGATCCCGTCATCGGGTACATGTCCATTAAATTGGTCGATCTAATGGAGGCCAAGCAGTTGGATAGCAAGGATTGGTTCCCATTAAGTGGATGCAAACAAGGGAAGCTGAGGCTGTCTGCGGAGTGGAAGCCGCTAGCTATGGCTGGCGCATTGCATGGGTCGGATCACTACAAACCGCCGATCGGAGTGGTGAGATTGGTGCTTCAGAAAGCCACTGATGTAAGGAATGTTGAAGCTTTGCTTGGAGGCAAGGTAGGTTGGTTGATCTGGTTTGAGATTATTCAATCCTGAATTCTGACTGCAGAGCGACCCGTATATCCGTGTCCAAGTGGAAAACGTAACAAAGGGAAGAACAGAGGTCGTGAACAACAGTACGCTTACAACTCTTCATATTCGTTGAAAGAGTAGGAACCTTTCTTTCGTTTTATAGACTTGAATCCTGTCTGGGATCAAATCGTCTATATTCCTGTTCATTCATTGCGCGAGGTATGTCTTCCTTACTCTGTGATGTCGATCTTTTGGAAAATGGCTCTTGACAGACGATGATGCTCGAATGTATGGATTACCAAAATCTGACGAAAGACAGGTCGCTTGGATACACCGAACTCGTCGTATCCAAACTCGCCTCGCCTGCATCTGCTCCGGAGGATATTCGTTACCCATTTAAGTCAACCGGTATCAATACGTTCGCCTCACCTCTCCGCCAGGAAGGCGGAAATGGGCACAAGGGTACTCTTCACTTTTCTGCAGAATTTATTCCCGCAGTTGTTCTCAAGAACCTCAAGTTCGAGTCACGAGACATGGAGGTGAACAAGCTTTCCAAGAGGGAAGAACATGACGAAGATGGTGGTATTGTCACTGATGAATCATCCTCGGATGATGAAGACAGCGTACCTGCTGGAGTTACGATTAAGAGTGAAAGGAAACGCACGCTCTCCCTCTCGCAGAATGAGGAAGTTGGTTCAAAGGAGTCTGTTGTCACGGGACGGACCTCTAATTCAAAAGGCACTGATGGCTCCAGTGGCTCCGGCAAGGCGGCCAAGCAGGAGAATGGCGTGAGCCCTAACCCAGAGGAAGCGAAGGGCGTCGAAATGTCTACGGAGGAGTTGTTGGCTCAACGTGAGTCCATATGATGCCCTCAAACTCAATCTTGACCCCTCGTAGAATCTGGTATCGCTGTTTTCCATATTATCTCAGGAAATCTGCAAAAGAAAGGCCGCCTTGAAGTTCTCCTCGATGACGGTTATTGGCCATGTCTCTCCACCATGAAAGCACGTAGCACTCACGCACAGTGGGGCTATGTTGGCGAAGGTTTCATCAAAGAAATAGACTTTGGTCGCGTTTGGCTTCGTCTCTGCGAGTCCGATGACGCCGATAAAGGTGAACTCCTCGGAGAATGGAAAGGTGATGCGAAAGCTTTCTTGGGGCACACCATGGTATGCTGGACTTTACCCTTTGTCTTCCGTTCTCTTAATTCCTTTGTAGAAAGGACCGAGGTCCTATGAGCTGACGGATCGGGATGACAAACTCGCTGCTACTATCCTGGTTGAAGCCAGATATGTACCCGTTCCAATCATATTAGAGCCCAGGGAAACAGTGAATAGTAAGTATCTAGAATATCTGGCATTCGTTGTTATTAAGGTGTTTCTAGACCAAGGGATCCTACGCGTTGATCTGATCGATGGCCATGATATCCGTGGTGTCGACAGGAGTGGCAAATCTGATCCTTTCGCCGTGTTTTGCCTCAATGAACAGAAGGTTTTCAAATCTAATACGAAGAAGAAAACTATTACGCCTGAATGGAATGAGCATTTTGAAGTCACTATTGTATGTGTTTGTGTGATGTTTAAGAACACTTTCAGCTGACATACTTGTGCAGCCTTCTCGAGTAGCTGCCGACTTTACTGTTGAAGTTTTTGATTGGAACCATATCGAGCAGACGAAGAGTCTTGGTATTGGCAAGATTGATGTTGTCGGCATCGATCCCTTCCAGGCGACAGAACAAATTGTGAAACTCTCCACCAACAAGCACGGTGACAAAGGTGAAGTTCGCCTTCGACTTGTCTTCCAGCCCGGGATTATTGCCAAGTCGAGGAAGGCAACCTCCACTCTGACAACTGCTGGTAGAGCCGTGACAACTATCGGTGGTTTGCCTGTTTCAGCTGGAAAAGGTGTATTCCACGGTGTTGCAGGCGTTTTCAAAAACAAGGACAGTGATGATCTTCCAACCTCGCCCACCGTTCTTCCTGTCTCGGAAGCTGCCCGTAGATCTACTACCAGTTTAGCTGCCGGAGAAAATAATGTCGCGGCGGCTCCAGGGCCCGGCACTCTCAAAGTCGTTGTCTTGGATGCCAAAGATCTCTCGCAGAATGACGTGAAGCCGTATGTCACACTTCGAGTAGGAGATAAGGAAGTGAAGACCAAACACACCCCCAAGACGCATTCCCCTGAATGGTTAGTTGTTCAAGTGTCGTAAATTTCCTCAGTAACCTTTTTTTTCAGGAATGAGACATTCATCTTCGCTGCATCTACATTAATGCCAAAATTATACATCTGGGTTCATGATTACAAGACTATCGGTAAAGACAAGGAAATAGGCGAAGGCGAAATCGAAGTAATTTATTTTGTATTTCCTGCGTCCTGCAATACTTACTGGCCACAATTTCTTGCAGATCTGGCGTCACGTTAAACCTCAAGGTATTTCTTCAGCGGAGGCTGTTGTCGAACTCAACCATGGCACTGGTCTTGTCCGCCTCCGGTTGGAGTTTGACTCGTCAACTGCGCCAAACGGCAGTCGTCCATCTCTGGATGATTCTCCTATGCGCCGGAGTGTCTCAATCCCTACCCCTTCCCGTTTCAATATTCGTGGGTTACGTCCCAACGGTGATCAAGATGAATCATGAAATACGTACCATCTTCTTCGGGACTTGTTCTTTCTAAAAAAATCATTTGCATAACTGAGCCATTCGTTTCAATATATTTTAGCCAAAATTGTTTCTTCTGTTCATTAGTAATTTCCATGCGTTTACAAGGTATCGAACAAAGAAAAATAGTATAAATTAGTGTCAATCAGACGTGATTCGTGTAAATCGCAGGATGTATAAATATTCATGGTGTGCCCTCCTCTCCATGACGATCTGACATTTTACTCAGTTCAACAACCTTCCGAGTCTGCACAAACTGACCGTGCCGATTAAGCCGTATCGACTTTCCATTGATTCGATTATTTGCGGTATATTGTTCTGCTTCAAAGCAACAAGGTAAAATCGTCCTTCAGGAGAAAGCAGTCGCTGGTGGAGCGTAGTGAGAACACATAGAGCCGAAACGACGAGCATTACCTCGACTTGATCCAACATGATATTGGTTATCTTCATACCCTCTGATCCCCCGGCCCATGACCCTCCTATGTCTCCCGCAGTTTGTCCGCCATAGGCCTCCTCATCAGTTGTTGGGACATAGGGTGGGTTGAACAGAAGGACGTCGACTTTGCGACATAGACGAGAGTAAAAGGGTGTGGCAAAGGAGCCATTAATAACATCTATATCGACGTTGTTTTGTCGCGCAGTCAGTGAAGTACATCTACATGCGTGGGGGTTTATGTCTGTGGCCAAGTAAACTACGGGAGGAAAAAGTATCTGATTGAGTTGAACATAAAAAAATCACTTACGCACGGATGGTCCTATGATCTTCCTGATAAAGCTAGATACGCAACCTGACCCTGAACTGTCCAGAAAAATTGAACGTTTATCCACGAGGTATCTTTTCGCTCTCACCCAACTTCAAGGCAAACTTTTGGGTTTTGCATATTCAGTTCGCGCTCCTCCTTCTCCAGAGCATCGAGGAGTAGAAAAGTGTCTTCTTCTCCGAAAAACATTAGCAAAGATAATCACATATTCATGTGTATATACCTGCTGGCTCATAGACGCTTTCGTAATCTTTCCTTGTAATGTGTGAAAGATCTGGTGTCGGAATCATTTAAGCTAGTTCAAGATACGGGGCATTCCGGTTTGATCTGTCTCCAAATGGAAATGTGGTATATACAAAGTAAAAGTGCACGAAGTGGGGGAAAAATCCATTTGGAATTGGGCCGTTGTTGAACCCGAGATAATTGCCACCATTATACAAACGGTATTGTAGGAAAGCTTTGTAAACGACCTTGGAAAATTTGATAGCAGTCAAAAAGATGGGATAGCATCAACTAACAATCATGGGGTCCTACTTATCAGCCACGGTGATGTCACTTGGCAGATATCGTGCTCCAATCGATTTCTGCATCCTTGCCATATTTTTTGGCGAGCCATTCGTTGGCCTTTCGGAAGTGTCCATTTCCAAGGAAGCCTTTGTGGGCCGATAACGGGGAAGGATGAGGAGATCTGCAACTTTGGATGAGAAAAAAACTCGGGTAAAGTCACCGAAAGCTACCAACTTGAGGAGGAGATGTTTGCCAGCATTTATGCCAATGGAAGCGAAAGTCTTCTGAGCAGGTAAACCCCATGCCATTATGACAACACCGGATGGATCTTCCCGTTTCAACACTGCACGAACTACTTGGGCCGTGAATGTTTCCCAGCCTTTTTTGGCATGAGACCCAGCTTTGTGCGCACGAACAGTAAGACAGGTGTTTAGCCAAAGAACTCCTTGTTTGGCGATGGTTGTCAGGTCACTAGTATAAATGTAAGAAGAGAACGACAAGATGTGGGGGAAGCGTACCCGGTCTTGGGGGGCTTGAATCCTGGAATATCTGTCTCTAGCTGCTTATAGATGTTCCTTAATGACCCAGGTGTAGCCGTTGGTGGAAGAACAGAAAACGACAGACCTTCAAGTTGGATTTTGCTGAGCAACATTTGCGAATATGAGAATGGCGACTCACCATGAGCTTGTCCGACATCGTGGTAAGGATCCTAAGTAACTCACTCAGCAACGAATTGATGACGCAAAAAATCGAGTCGGACTTGACCGAGGATTATCACTTTGACTTGATCAAAGGGTGTCAGTCTTGACCATGAATAGACATCGTCGACTAGGAAGTATTAACAGGCATTCAAGATATTTTAAGAGAGCATACTCTTTGGGAAGACGGTATTACTTGTGCATTCTGAAAGTAGGAATTTCTTGAGCTTGACGTGAAAAGTCAGAGGTAGAAGAAAACCACAGTCAACGAGCAAGCTCACCTGAATAAAATAGGGTTTTTGAAACTCTGCCTCCAGAGCTGCCAACCAAGAGTCTCCCATAGTATCGTATTCAAGATTATTCAGTATGGCTTCAGTTACAACTGTTGCTTGTGATAGTTCACGTTTTTCACCCCTTCCTGCGCTGGTACTCAATGACGCTTCGGCTGCAGTTGATTTTTGCCTTGCAGCTAAACCAACCGTCCTAGAAATGTCAATGATAAGATACAAGTCATATGAGCATTGAATAACTAACTTCGAGGGGGATGATTTGGTAATCCACATTTCTGACAATGTCGACGCTTTTCGAGCTTTTCGGACTGCCGTTATGGACACAGAGGCCCCCATTTGAGTAACGTCCGACGTGTCTTTCGGCATATGAAAAATAGACGGTATGTATCCGCGAAGTTGCGCACGACTGTTCGTGGATTTGTTGACGCGTTGTTTGCCTCATTTTAAATTCGGAAATACAATTTAACAAATACTGTTGTACATAATATATGGTTCAGAAGATCTCTTTTCAAACACGTTTGATATTTCTGGTTTTAGAAACTTTCTTCTCTGCAGCATACGCCAGCCTGTTGATGTCGTCTTCGGTTGCAATGGACCGTTTGCCGAGTTGACTGGAAAACACGTCAGGAAGCAGACGAGAAGCCATTAAGAAACCAACCGTTTCTTTTTCTTGACAAGGATATCGCCGTCCTCATCCGGGGAATGCCCTTTGGACCTTCTTGGTAAAATGACTGCCGAGTCATTTAAGTGTAGGTAGTCCATATCTTGTGCTAATTTGGAGACCCAGGGTGTTTTCGGGTTCGCAGTTAATGTTGATGTGCTTGCCTTGGGTTTTTCCTTGGTGGATGGACTCGGGGATGTGAAAAAATTTCTCTTGGCCTGGGGGGTTTTGCTTGAGAGTTCCCATTCTTCTTCGTCTTCGGATTCAGTATAGCTTTCTTCGTCGCTTCTTGTCGTACCTTCTTCGAAACAAACGCTCCCTGTCGTCCCAGATGGAGCAATACTACTTGGATCGTCCTCTGCTTCTGTTTCTTGTGCTTCTTCAGTATCGGAGGGCAGAGGAGAGGGGTCAGGAACGAACGGCCGCTGCTCTACAATAACTTGATAACCGTTGACTCTTTGGGACATCGGAGGAGATTTCATTTTATGAGCTAACGGAGAAAGTGAAGGAGCTCTGCGGTCTCCCTGACTTGTCAACATATCGTCGTCTGGTTCATCATAGTCCACCTGTATATTTGGTGAACAAATGAAGAATGCAACTGTCGCTGGAAGCTCACCAAACTCATTTCTACGTCTTCTTCTTCCAACATGGTGTCCACAGCCTGCCTACCAACCTTTACAGGGCTGCTAAAGAGCCCTGACTGGTGAATCATGTCGATCTTGGCATCTGTTTTCAGCTCGTTCTGCTCCCACTACCGGATTTAGGTAAATAATTAGTCGTAGCATGATAATCACAATCTTTACCTCGCTCATGAGCCTCCTGGAGTACATAGCTTCCATTTTCCGCATGCGTTCGTCCATCTCACGCAAGATCTCTTCTCTGGTCTCGGCCTCAATTAAAGCGCACCTCATCTCGGCTTCGTACAGCTATAAAGACTGAATCAAGACAAATTTTTCAACGTGGAAGCCAAACGCACTTGGAACCGCAAGCTTTCGACCTCGTCAAAAAGTGCATCGACTAAGGGATTAATAGGATGATCATCATCGTTGTCCGCTTCATCTTGTGGCTCGTCCTCTGCAAATTTTAAAAAAAAGAGAATGATGATATTGTTCTCAGATAGTTGGCCGAAATACCTTCTAAAACTTCCAAAATTGCTTCAGTATTCTTCCCTTTCGTATCTCCTCCCATGGAAATGTGAACCTTCCTTGAGTAGGGATGTGGAATGATATCAGGGCCCTTCAATGTTAAGGGCCCGAGTTGCCTGATCTTGTTCCCCTGAATTTTCCCCGGACCAACTGCGGGCACGCGTTGAACTGGCGCGGCTGTCGGAGTGATGTGAACTTCTCTAGCAAGTGCAGCAAATTTCATAACATGGGAGTTTTCATCATAACCAGTGTCATACGGATTGATGTTCACTATGATGACCTTAAGAAGAAGAATCAGCATTTCAATACACTACGCCAAAGGATCGAGTACGCACCGTTCGCCCATCGCCAATAAAGTAGTCCATAAGAGCTTCTGTAAGTTTGCTATGCCTGAAAGGGACGATTGCAAGTCCTTGCTTAATGTCCCTCGTATCGACACGACCATCTTTCGACTCTTGAGCAAGGCTCATCGCAATTTTGCGCTGATTTGATCGTATAACTTCAAGGCATTGTCCCAACACCATGAGAGACTTGTTGATGTTTCCCGCCTCCTTAAGGCGGTCGCCAGTAGTGTGGGTATGTTTCGTTCTCTCTGAACCGGCAAGGTCCACAAGGGTCAATCTTGATATTTGCACGGATGTGGGATCCTTGCAATTGATGGTAAAAAATCAATCAAGGGAGTTGTAAAGAAGACATTTACATCTCTTTCGCCTTTATGTCCTCTGACGATTTTGAGAATAACCATTCCGTGGCTTCTACTGCTTTCTCGATTAGCGAGAGTTCCGAACACACGTCGGTGCAGCTGCCCGAGCTTCACAAGTGACTTGGCTTCCCCAGCACTTCGAACACGGAATTGACGAAGCCCAGCAATGTATTTTCCATTACACTCAGTATCCATGGTATCCGAAGGAGGGCAAGGCCGCAGAGGCAGCGCTTGACGACTCAAGAGGAGTGACTTTTGACCAGGTTGCCGGCCATCAGTATGCATACCCTGTTCGTCTTTGACCGAGGAAAGTAGATCATAGACCTTCTCGTTGTAAACTTCGACATAGGAGATCCAGACTGTGTACTCATAATTGCGATCAACCTTGATGGAAGTTGGGTCAATATCGAAGTCAGGTTCAGTCATACTGTCGAGAGACCCAAGAACTTGAGCCAGAGCAGGCTCAGGTACAAGAGGCGGAGGGACATCTGCCCCATCTGCAAGCTCTATTCCCTGAAGGCGTGCTGGACGGTACTGTAATGATTGTTATCAGTGGATCTGTAAAGGCAAGTTGGGTATCCTTACTCTTCCGTCGCCATGTAATCCTTCGATGCTATTGAATATAACATCCAACGAGCGTGGGAGAATACCAGCTGCCCCCTTCTCGTTCCCCCCCTGTACAGTATAAGTCTTTCCTGAATTTGTGACACCGTAAGTGAAGAGCAGTGCGTTCTGTCCTTGCAGGACATCTTGAACCAGGGGTAGAGTGGTCTTTGTGAAAAAGTCAGACTGTGACGTGTTTCGTGGAAATACATGTGAAAAAGTGTAGATCGAAGAGGGTGGAACGGTTGAAAAACGATATTTCGAACGACCGTCCTGTGGATCGTGAGGATTCGTCATGTTCACCGTTGTGTCGGACAGAGGGATTAGGTACGGAGAGGACATCGGCTGCTCCTCTCCAAGCTGGGGTCTTATACGCAAATATGCCTGAGTTCTAGTTCAGCAAAAATAATATCGCTTTAGGGACTCGTTTGCTGACCATGATAGGTTCGGGTTCTGTCTCTTTGGTTGCCTTAGTGGCTTTGCGGCCTGCAGCCTTCAATTTTGCCTTTACAGCTGGAATTTTTGTCTCGACTGCATTGTCTCTACTGACGAGAGGCTTTCGTTGGTTATTTCTTGTTACTGCTGATTCAGTTTCGGATGTTGTGGCAGCTGCCTTTGTTCGCGCTCTGGTAGTTCTCGTCGTTGTCGGTGCTGGAGTTACTTTACTCCTTGTAGAGGCCCTCGTTGCTGCTGTGGATTTGCTAGCCATGGTTTATGGTGAAGGATTCAACTTGAACATGATGCCACACGCGACGCGCATCACGGTCACATGACCTGGATGTTAGCACACGTGGTAAGTAGTGATAGATCCAAACGCGTCTGTTTATTTCGACACATCCAAACCACATCAGTCTGGTCTCGTCATCCGCAACCTACTCCTACGTTTTTGCTTCACCTATCTGCCATTGTGCTGATTTTGTATTATGGCTACCTCCAAGAAAATATCACCGAATCGGCGGAAGTCCATCGCTGTTCCCACCCATAACAAACCATCTCTGGTCCCCAAAAACAGAAGGAGAGCTCATAGTATCGTTCCAGGTGCTACTTTGAGTCCTTTATCAAAGGCTCGACGGTCTTTAGTATGTCCTGACCCAAAGGTGAATATTTTACTTACATTTTTCGCATAGGCTCCGAGGAAAAGCATCTTGAAATCCTCCATTGTGCCAAATGTCGATCCATCCTCCCAACAATCAACATCGAGTCTCGAAGACCATGTCTCAATTCGGTCGATGGAAATAACGCAGGACTTCTCTGCTCCTCTTCATGACAACACGACTCGCAAGTCTTTGGCACACCGCGTTAGTTTTGTCAAAAACATCGAAGTCAGAATGTTTGACAAGTCACGCGAGCGGCGAAGCTCAATTCGACACTCAATTGCAGGCAGTGAAGACATGGAAATGACGACTGTCATGAATCCTGCCAATTATCCTGTCACCGGTTCCGCCATCCTCGATGAGGAATTTGATTACGAGGACAACTTCGATAATGACGACATGGACATTACTGAGGCGATACCAGGGAACTTCACGAGAAAACGTTCATCATCGGTTGGCCACAGACCACTTTTTTCACCTCCAGAATTTGATGACGAAGTGAACGAGTCTCGGTCGGACTATACCAACGAATCTATGCAGTCGGCAACATCTGACGAACACTCCCGGATAATGGAATTCACTGTTCCTCTTGGCCAGTCTCTTCACCCGGCCATTCAAGACGCAGCCTGGGTTGCCTTAAAGCAGGCAACACATTCAGGAAACGAAACATCCGAACCCGAACAGTCCTCGGACGATTCAGTTCAGTACGATGAAGGAGATGAAATGAACTTGGAGGACGCAATGGAACGTTTGCGCCGTGCTCGTGATTCCTTGCCACTTTCATCGCAACCACGGGAATCGAGTGGCCAACAGGATGATACCTTCAGCAGCATGGAAGATAGCTTCGAAGGGGACAGTGATGAGGGCAACAAGACCCTAAATTTGAGTCGTCGCGTTAGCATCGCGACCGATGCGCGCATGAGTGTTGGTTATCAAGACTCCAATATGGATGAATCCGAGGTATATGGTAACATTGTCCAATCTACTCTGCAAGCCCCCGATCCATCGAATGTTGCCCAGAAATTAGATTCGGTTCAAGTTAAGCCCTCCATCTTCCAACCTCCTTCGACAAGGTCGGCTGCGGGCTCGTCAGTGCCACGTTCATCTGTCTTTACAAGACCAATTTCCCCTTCCAAAGTCAAACTTGTTTCAAGTCCGTCTAAGCCCTCCCGACCCAAAGTAGCTTTTTCGGCGGCATTCGCTCCACCTGTCACGAAACCTTCCCCTAAAAAGTCTAATCCATCTGTTCAAATTCCTGCCAAAAGACCCCATACGGCGAACGAAGATGACGCTGATACCGCCAGACCAAGTCCCGCTAAGAAGCAAGTTCTGGCCGATAAATGGAAGGAGGCGACAGTGGCTAAGGAAGAGGTTAGGAGTTCAGCTCAGCATCAGGCGATGGTCAGTAAGCCAAAACAACTTTCCCCCAGCAAGAAAGCGTTGTTCCAGAATGCTGGAGTGACTGTAATTTCTTCGCATGCTAAGCCGTCCAATGGAATAAAGCAACCTTCTGGATACTTTGCTCGAAGGAAGAGTCTCGCTGCCTCTGCAAGTCAGACGAACCTCGGTCCCACGTCTTCTTCACCCAAGAAGGCGGTAGAATTCAGGCGTCTAAGTGTGGGATCAGCGCCGTCTGTTTCCCGTCTGATTGACCAGAACCTCAAGTCTAGGGATCAACCTCCTCAAGATTTTTCGATTGGCGAAGGGGTTCACGAAATTTCAGGCTCGACCCCGTCCCCTTTTATACCGGAGCCAGCACCCCCGCTCCAAACATCGCAAGTGCTACATCTGACCGCACATCAGGATTCCAAGGTTTTGGAACAGCATGTCGCTCCGGTTCCCACTATCAAACCACCAATCGAAGGGGTTTCAGACACACTCTCGCAAGGGATAGAAGCTGACGTCAACGCCACCCAACAATGGCGAGATGCAGTACAACAAAACGAGTACATCGATGAAGATGATTTTGTGAGATAATCTCATAGTTCCCCCTGAAAAATTGCTAACAATATTTGTTACAGCCTGCTATTTCCGTATCTCAATTCTTCCAGATGACTGGTATCAAATACATGGATGAATTAGCAGCTCCCCGCCGGTCACTTCATCCGGGAATGCAACCCATCCCCCAATCTCGAAATGTATCGGACATTCCCCTGGCTGAGTTTGTAACAGCTGTGGCTATTGATGTTCCTCAGCTTGATCTCTATTCGCGAGTGTCTACAGACCTGGAGGCCTGGATAGAGAAGAGCAAAGTCGTGTTTGCTCAAGCAGAGGAAGAAGCAGCAAAAGTCACTCCTGAATTATTCATCGAATATGCTCGAGCAGATGAAGTCGGACGAGAAGAACTTGGGGTAAATCCTTTCCCTAAATGTGATTTTGCATATTCATCTAAGTTGGCAGCATCAACTCACATTGATACGAACTCACACGAGATACCTGGCGCGATCCGACTGGTACGACTGGAAGCTCCAATGGGTAGAAGGACTTTGTCACACTGCCAGCGAAGCTTTTAAATCCCTCGAGGATGTAGGTTTTTTCGATTTCTTCATCCTCATCTCACTGATTCTTGTTTAGGACGCCCGTGCACTTGAAGGGCCCAAAAAAGCAGCTGATTCTATCCTACCAGATCTAGAGAAAGAGTATGAACAAATCATGCACGAGCTGGAGATGGAGCAAGCCGAAATCAGGGAAATAGAGTCTTGCGATCAAGACTATCTCAATGAACTTAAGGCGACCATCGCCGAGCAGAAGTAAGCAAAGCGGTACTTCCTCCAGTATGGAATTTGTTTACTATTAATGATATTAGCATCGAGATCGAGGCTCTTAAAGCCGAACTTTCAGAGGCAATCGACCAGTCGAAATGGGTACAAGAAAAACTACACGAAATAGAAACCCAAAAGAGCGATGCTCAAAATATAATTCGAACGGCGGAACGCGTATTGCAAATGAAGACGACGTCGACCCGATCAGAGGTTTTCCGGCTGAAAGGTATTTGGTTATACTACGTTGTCCTTGTTTCAACCTTACTCAAAGTTTCTTCAGCCGAACTTGAAGCTTTGGAAGACCTGCATATGTTGCGCATCACCAAAGTCAGCGCCAACCTTTTTGAATATGTTTATTCCTCGACCTTCTTTGTCTCAATTCCTTGCATCGACTTTCGTCCTGTCGTAAGAAAAGTCCGCATAACACGATCAGGGAAAAGTCGGACCCGATACAAGGACGAGTTCCCAAAGCTTAGTAAATTTCTTTTGGCCTCTGCCAATTTCTTGATCAACGAAGGAGACGACCTAAGCGTTCGTGAAGTACGTGTGCCTTTCACATAGCTTGTTTCCCAAAGTCTCATTTGCCGGATTCGCAGATCGTGCACCGTCTCGGCGATTTTTGGTCTGCCTGCTCCCAACTTCGTTCTCAATTAAGTCTTCTCAAAATCAAGTACCCTGTGGACATTCTGATATCCTCGCCTCAATCACGAGACGCTCCCCCATCCTTCAAAGCAAAGACTCAAGTCTTGTTTCCTTCGGTTCAGGCCAAAGCATTCGTTTATTTCAGCTTTTCTTTCGAAACGCTGGCGCAATGGCCATTATCACTTGAATGGCTTAACTGCGACGTTGAAGTGGCCTATGGACCTGTAGAGTGAGGACAAATTTGGTTGCTCCATTCACTGCTGATCATTTTCCTTTCACAGGCGTTCTGCAGTTTTGAAAGCCATTATGGACCGCCTCAGCCAAGTAACTCCTGCTGAGAATTATGCTTGCTTATTAGACTCCTGCATCGAAGCCCAGGATATCTATCATTAATATTTTTATCCGCATTTATTATGGAAGTTATGTATTGTCCTTCATGTTGGTATTATTTTGGATACAAATCATTGCCGTCGCCAATCATTATGAAATATGTGTGAATCAAAGACACATCGTTAATATCATGAGTATCATGGAACATCAAAAGGAGAGAAAAAGAAATACAGGGTAAACTAAAACACAAGGAGTGAATAGCTCGATGGGGACATACATTCAAGAATTTTGAATAATACAATAGGGGCTGGGTTGTATGAGTCGGTGTGTGGTATAACCCGAACGAAGAAAGAACATACAAATAAATGCTCAGTATTATGAACTTAGAGCCATCGACATCTGGTCGACTTGGGCCAGCAGGAATGCCAGCATAGCCCGGTCAGCACGTACGTAATCCAATTCAGCCTCGCAAACGCTAGCGACAGTGTCCCACTTGAGTGATGCTCGACTTGCGGAGGATACGACCGCCATTTTCGCCCTTTCAGAATCCAATACACGGGTGTGCATACGCTTCGCATTGTCCTGAAACTGTATTACCGACCTTCGGAACCCTTCGTCCTGTGCCATTCTCTGTTGACGCAACTGTTCCTCGAGAGAGGCCTTGAACATATCCGAGACGCGCTCGTCTTTTCGTTTGCTTTGGCTCTCCATATAATGGACTTGTTTCTGCATCTCTTCCATCTGTTGGGCATGCGCCTGTTTAATATTGTGCATTTCTTCTTCCATTGCTTGCATTTGTTTGAGTCTTTCCTTCGCAGTACTCTCCATCGAAGCGAGCTGCAACCTCAACAAGGTGGCAGTAGAGGAATCGACAGCCGATTTGGATGCATCGAGGGTCAACTGGAATTTGTTTTGTTGAACATTATGGTTGACTGCAGGTGAGGGTGTTACATCGGGTAGAAGGACTTGAGAGATGGAACCATATCCACCGCCTGGCGAATCTATTACGCTAAGACCAGGGCTATCAGGAAGACCCAAGTGCGAGCTCAAAGAAGGCGATGCAGCGCCTGAACGGAAGGGTGCGGGTACATCTGCAAGCATGCGGCCGAACTCGTCCTCGCCAATCGTTCGCGATGCGTCTGCTGCAAGTTGCTCCCAAGATAAGATAGATCCGCGAGGAGCATCGCTGTTGAAGGGGCGGACTGGAGGTCTAAGCGAAGAGTTCCTTTTATCGGAGCTGGGAGGTTCTGGAGAGACATAAGATAGATTCTCTCGCGCTGGTAGACGTGATTTTGTAGGTGTTTGAGGATGTCCGCGCTTTTTGGAAGCTTTAATTCTTGGCATAGCGGGCGTCGGTGCCCCTATAGCAGCAATTGGAGCTAGTAAATGTTCGACATCCTCGAGGTCACTGTCTTCGGTTTCAGTGGCACCCTCGGAAATATGTGACATGTTGCCGGATGCCATGGAAGAATTGGGTGTTGTCATCGAGCTTTGACCCGAGCGGCGGGACAGAGGCGATGGAGAATCACGGATGAAGGGTGAATGGACCAACCTGGAGGGTGTTCCTCCAGATTTTTTGACAATGTTTCCTGATGGGAACTTGTTCTTGCTTTCAGGTACGGTTGGTGTGGCAATCCTCATAGATTTCGGTGTGGTTGGTGGTTGAAGGGATGATACAGATGAAGTAGACGATGGTGGGCGTGGAATGTTCGTAGTAGTTTTAACTATCTTGGTTGGTCGTACAGGTGATAATCTGGAACCAGAGGAAGGAGATGCGATAGTTTTAGGTCTTGAAGGCGTAATGGGCGGAGACGTGACATTAATTGAATTAACATTGTTCTTGAGAGCTGCTCTATGAGGGAGGGGACTGATAGGACGAGAGGTCTTGTCCACAGGTAAGATCGAGGAATTCTGTTCTTTCTTCTCTTCATCAGATGAGCTCAGCCTTCTCCGAGTACCAGCTTTCACAGGAGACGGCGGCTTCTGAGCCATTGGGTCGTTCACGCTACCGTTCGTCTTGGGACGATACTTCGGGAGGGCAGAACTCGTGTTGACAACATTCTTGGAACGAAGAACATTGTTGGTCTTGTGAACGCTAGATTGGGGAGTACCAGGCTCGTGTGCCATTACTTTGTGCTGTTGCTCCTCTGAGGACGTACGGGCGTATGATCCAGATACCCGCCTGCGGGTGATAGTCCTTGACTCGGGGGTACCTGTTCGCTTAGTGACTTGGGAAGGTGGCCGAACTTCCCCCATCGAAGTTCGAGGAGCTGCGACGGCTGTTGGAGGTGGTGGTTGTGAGCAAAGAGCACTGTATCGACGGGAGGAGTCTCTAGGCTTCCTCGCGTTCTTGGTGCTGTCCTTGTCTTTGTTGATGACATCGGCCAAGGCCTTGCTCATTGACGCAAGGTTCAGAGACTGCCGTATGGAGCTCCGGGTCGTTGGCCTCGACTTTGGCGGAGTCATCGCTGCGGTTTTGAATTCTGCAGGCATTGTTGAAATGAAACAACTTCTCGTCAAGTCTATGTTACGATTGAAAGTTTCCTTTCTGGGAATTTCACAACTATTTGTCTATGTTTGTGCAAGTTCACTACCACATAAACCGTCCCACTCCTTCCCGACGATAATATAGAAAGACTGCCATCGTGACCCCGTTTATGAGCATATACCAACTCCCTTCAAGAACTAAACCCCATATAGGGACATCGTCTACTTGGGAACGAAGCAAGAAGTATGGAACAACGAAATATCGTGGCTCCACCAAAGGAGTAGGCAACAGCGTTGGAGTCACAAAAATGGGCAAAAGTAAGCTTTGCAATAAAGTCTTATCTTTACCTGCATGCTGACGGTTGGCCAACCAATTCACAATCAAAGCAGAATGGACTCACCGGTCCGCAAGAACCATGCCCATGCACACGCTAGGTGAACGGGGACTAATGCATAACGCACTAGGGGATGAAACATATATATCCGCCGCCAAACATAGAATGTGTAGTGCCTATTATCCGACAAGAGGAAGGGGTGGTGGATCCTATTGCAGGAGATCAGATTTGGAGAGCAGAATAAAGGAAGGCCTACGTGAAGAGTTTCACAGTCACACCCATGACCATACATATGGCGATAGTGGTAAGGGTACGACTGGGTGGTACATCAGCTGACATATTCAACGGCGATTAACTTCAGCTTAAACTGACAATTTACTGCCGAACATGCGACGCTTAACACTGTCGACCAACACCAGCGGCCCTCCTTGGTACGACATGAGCACCGGCCATCCAAAGAACGTGGTCGCATTGACGAAATAATATATCTGTGGTATATGAATTGAAGGGACGTGGTTGGACTTGTCCCCTGGTGAAGTATTTTTAAAAGCAAAGATAGTGGATTAAGGATAAGCACAAACCCATCACTATTCCGCCATTCCACAGTACAAAGGCCGCAAAGGATGCCAGAACAAGCATGTAGGGCACGGACGAGAGGATAATGTCTGGCAAGATTTTTGGTAGATCCAGAACAGATCGAAGTAGGTCGCCTGGCCAAGTGAAAGTGATCAATTCAGGAAACATAAATGATATTCAGAGTTCACGAACCAGGTCCCGCAACGAGGCACGGGGGATCATGAAGCTTGGCGTGAGCAGGGTGTCCCGGAACCGTACGCCTGAAGCGTAAATACTGTAGCTGACTAGAGGCATATGCATAGATCATCCAAACAATGTTGGTCTGCCTGAAAGTGCAACTTAACAACCCTAGCTAACGAACGTCAGCACCCATCCGAGTGTAAACCACAGAACATACCAGAGCCGCAACCCAGTGGTCGCCTTGAGAAGCTGCTACTATCGTCCATACGACGAGGGAGACGCCAGGTACCTCAGTATAGTACAAAAATCCGAAGAACCATGCAATAGGGAACACGGAGAGCACGATCGCCTCAGGACTTGGTGACAAAAGGCTACCGCGAGGCCGTTCACGCTTGTGGAGGAAGATAAGTCGGGTCAAAGCGATCGGAAGGGCGAGAAGAGCCAGTAAAGGCGTTAACCTCAGCATTGACAAGTTGCATTTCAACATAAATAGCTGTTTCAGCATTAATGATAGTAAATACCTTGAATGCGGGTAAGTGATGGCTCGGTCATGATTCTACGCTTACAATCCAGGTGGTGTGGTAATCTTGGGGTCCCATTTCGAAAACTCTCCACGACAATACGCCTGCGCCTGCGGGACGTGAAATGGCTCATCCTTGAGGAACCAGCAAGTCAGAAGGAAATGAGGCAAATAACTTGCAGCACTGTACCATATAAGGATCTGTCACGATACTGTTGACCTCTTTTAGCACCATGATGCACAGTATACTAAACAATGGATAAAGAGATGCCATGGTAGAAAAGTGGTGATGGTGTATCTATTTTTAGCCCACTTTGTACTGCTGGCGAATATCAACGGGATAGCACTTAGTGTAAATGCTCGCCATGTGCCACTTTTCGTTTCGACATAGATCCGCAAATGGTGAAAGGCGAACCATCGATCAGAGACATCCCCTGAGTTGCTTTCGGATCTCGTTTTCGTAAAGTAAACTATTGTGAATGATCTATCTAACGAACAATGGCACTAAAATAATTGTAACAATTACCGTCGGGTGTCCTGACCGCCTGAGAGTTGATCGATCACGCAGACAAAAAGACCTGTCAAAAAAGGAAATCGTCGGAGTACTTGCCTCATTCAGCACATCATATATTGTTACTCTCTACGCCTCCAATCCTGACTCTGCTCCAGAAGTTGGTGCGGTCGTTGCAGCTGAGACTATTTTCTACTCTGTGTAACCGAATTGCGCGCACAACTCAAATATTCATGAGACAGCGATTCAGACTACCTCCATTCAGTGGGCGCACGCCATTGGCTCTTATTGTCTTTTTGTTTCCGTAATGGTGGTCCGGGCATCAATAGCCAGAATGGTATGAACAGCCGCTCCTCAAAAGACCCGTCTCATTTCCCTCCTTACTCTGGACAACCCTTTCTGCTGTCGAGATGGCCACTCAGGATGAAAAGCCGTTCTCCTCCTCCTCCGAGCATGTTCACATCCCCTCCACGCTTAGGGTGCGCAATGTGCCTGACGTTCCAGAGGATGTTGATTTCATTATGGAACATTTGAACGATCCCAACTTCGATCTCAAATCCCGTCCCCCCTCCTTTTCTTCTGTAGACAGGAGGAAATTCAAGTCCGAAGGTGAAACTGAGTCCCAGCTTGGTTCTGACAGATACTCGACCTCCCGGCCGGAGTCCAGGAACTCTACAGCCATCGATTTCGACGAGTAAGTTCCATTTCCTCCAAGTCGCTCTTTCTCACCCACTTCTCCAGTGAATCCCCTTATCCCGAAGTCCGCGCTGCTGTTGCAAGTGTCGATGACCCTACAATGCTCGTTAATACATTTCGAATGTGGTTTTTGGGTATTTTCTTTTCCTTTGTTGTCCCCGGTTGTAATCAGACATTTTCCATGCGCTGTATGTATCCCCTCTTCACCTTTAACTCAGACTCACTTATCGCGATCTAGACCCTGCCGTCTTCATCACTGGTATCGTCGTTCAGCTCATTTCCCTTCCGATGGGACATGGCCTCGCCTATATCCTCCCAAGAAAGCAATTCAACACATTTGGCTACAGATGGTCTTTCAACCCGGGTCCCTTCTCGATCAAAGAACATGTCTGTATCACGGTCATGGGCAATGTCGTCGTCTTCGGTGCATATACCACCGAAGTCGTTCTCATTCAACGCATCTTTTATGCCCAGAACCCTCCATTAATTTACCAGATCCTCCTTTCTGTTGGTTCTCAGGTGCTAGGTTTCTCACTCGGTGGCCTCCTCCGCCAATTCGTCGTCTGGCCGGCTAGCATGATCTGGCCGGGTGCCTTGGTCAACTCGGCCCTTTTCAACACCCTCCACAAAAACTATGGCAGGAGCGAGCGAGGGCATATGAGCCGGGAACGCTTTTTCTTGATTGTCGTCGTTGGCTGTTACATCTGGCATTGGTTCCCGGGATACATTTTCACTGCTCTCAGCATGTTCAACTGGGTCTGCTGGATTGCTCCGAACAACGTCGTCGTCAACAGCCTGTTTGGCAGCATGTCGGGTCTAGGAATGAGCGTTCTCACCTTCGATTGGAGCATGATTGCATTCATCGGCAGTCCTCTCGTCACCCCAGTGCGTTCTGTCCTGATCTGTGTCTTTGCTTGCAAACTAACCAACGTCTACAATAGTGGTGGTCCCAGATGAATACAGGAGTGGCCTTCGTCCTCTTTTTCTGGATTCTCACTCCTATTCTTTACTTCACGAACACGTGGAATTCCGCCTACTTCCCTATATCCGCGTACCGTGCTTTTGCAAACGATGGCAAACCATACCAGGTTTTGAACATCCTTACGAACGGGATACTTGATCAAGCGAAGTATTCTGCCTACTCTCCTGTCTTTTTGTCATCCACGAGTGCGCTTGCATATGGACTTGCATTTGCCTCACTTCCTTCCGTCATGGTCCACACTTTCTGTGAGTCTGAGGTTCTTGTCTCACTCTTTCCCAGGCTGACAATTGACTAGTATGGTTCCGAAAGGATATCGTCCGTCGATTCCGCAGCTCCCTGAAAGACGAGCGCGACGTACACTCCCGTCTCATGTTAGCCTATCCTGAAGTTCCCTGGTGGTGGTACGCCCTTGTCGGCGTAGTCGCATTCACATGTTTCTGCGTATCCATCTCAATCTTCCCCACCAATCTACCCGTCTGGGCCGCATTGGTTGGCGTTATCATTGCGTCGGTACTCGCCATCCCTCTCGCAATGCTCCAAGCCATCACCAACCAGCAAGTTCCAACTCAAGTTATGCAGGAGATGATCTTCGGATATATGCTTCCTGGGCGTCCCGTTGCCAATGCCCTCTTCAAATCAATTGGGTATGTCACCTGCTCGCAAGCTGTCAATTTCTCCGGCGATCTCAAACTTGGTCACTACATGAAAATTCCTCCCCGTGTCATGTTTTCCTGTCAGGTCGTAGCCGCCGTTATTGCCGCAATCTGGGTGATGTTGGTTCAGGATTGGATCCTCAACAGTGTCGTCGACGTTTGTACGCCAAAACAGACCCAAGGATTCATTTGCCCGGGTTCAAATACCTTCTTCACTGCTTCCATCGTCTGGGGGGCTATTGGTCCTCGCAGACTTTTCAGCCCTGGAGCCATTTACTCCGGCCTCTTGTGGTTCTTCCTCGTTGGATTCCTTGCTCCCATCCCCTTCTTCTTCCTGGCACGTCGCTTCCCTCTGTCGTTTTTCCGATACATCAACATTCCCGTTTTCTTTGCCGGCCTGAGCGCAATGCCACCCGCGTCTGGCATCAACTACATTTCATGGGTTCTCTGCGGCTTCATCTTCAATTACGTCATTCGGCGGTTCCATTTCCGCTGGTGGATGCGGTACAACTACATCCTCTCAGCTGCTCTTGATTCCGGCCTAGCTCTATGCATGCTTACAATCTTTTTCACGCTTGGCCTGACAAGGCCAGGAGGTATCAAATTCGATTGGTGGGGTAATAAGTGAGTTCATTTCGCTCGTTCCTCCCTATGAAACCGCCCGACTGATGAAATTATTCTAGTGTCTACTTGAAAACAGCTGATGCAAATGGCGTGCCATTCAAGACGCTGCTTGCGTCGGAGAAAATTGGCCCATCAACATGGTCATAGTCCCTCACGAATTTACGGACCATACATTTTCTTTATCACGAAATCTGGTGTCGGAGATGTCTTTTTTTTGCTTTTTTTTTTTTTTTTTTTTGATTGATTCAACCAATTTGTATTTCAGTAACGATTATAATTTTCTTAACTTCTTTCTTCCTTCAGGCATTTCTGTTGTACCACTCACATATCTTCATGTACTTACAATACAACGACAACAATGATCACAACGTTAACGCGTCCAAGCAAATTGTGTAATAGGCAAAAAATCTGACGATTCTCGTCAAACCAATGGACTAAATCATCGACCAATGCCGAGAGGCAAATTCAAGCCTTGGGAGTGTACACGAGCCAAAATTGTATTTAGAAGTAATTAAAATAAAACCTCTTATCAAGTAGGCAAACTCCAAACCCTAACTTCACGACCGCCTGTACCCCAGATCTCTTTGCCCAACTCCCCGAAGGCAAAATCAGATATTTCCACCCCTTCTTCCAGTGACAGCAGTTCTTCCCAGGTTTTGTGTGCAAAGATTTTGAGCCCTTTGTTACCAGCCACTCCGAGGTACTGTGCACTGGTATCGTACAGGATATTGCTGATTTTGAAATTGTCACCCAACGAAATCGAATGCGTAACCTTCTGTTTACGCAGATCCCAGACTGCTACTGAGGAATTGGCGCTGGGTGCCAAAAGATGGTAACCGTTCTCCGAGAACGAAAGCGAATTGACGGTGAAGGGTGGAAGATCTGACGGGGCCAAAGATGCAGCAATACCTCCTGTGCGGATGTCATACACTTGGACGGTTGATGATGGTGTACCAAGACCAATAAGGTATCCATCAGGGTGGATTGAAAGGGCACTGAATGCTTCTTCCGACGGCGCAGAGCGGACCAGTTGAGAAAAGTTGGAAATATCGTGCACAGAATACGTTTTATCAGTCGAGGCGAGGACGAAAAACGAGGACGTCGGGTGGACGGCCAAACCGCTGAGTTCCCCCTTGTGGACGCGTATGGTCGACTTTGGGACGTACTCCCCAGAAACAGAGTCGTGCGCCCACGCCTTGGCAATTTTATCTGCACCCGCTGATAAAAGGATGGTGTTTTCACCATCTTTTTCGCGGAACGCAACATGATTGATCTTTTTTGTGTGGCCTTTTAAAGAGGCGAGCACTTTGTCAGTGCTCCGGTCGTATAACTGTACTTTCTTGTCGTTGCCGCCAGTGAGGAATTGTGATGGTTGACTTTTTGAGAGGGCCAAAGCGGTGATCCCAGCGGGGGACGCTGAGTGAAGGGAAGGAATCGTGTGCACGAGCCGGTAGTCTTTGACTTCCGCCAGAGTTGCATAGTCGCGAGCGGGCTTGCGCTTTTTGCGAACTACGCTCAACGCCTGGTGAGTCTCGTTGATCTGTGCAACGACATTCTCTGGCAAGCCACCCTCTGCAGGAACATTTTCGGCCATTTCCACGTCCTCTCCATTTGCAGGGGGAGCTGGAGAGATTCCTATTGAAGCTTGGATGTTGGCCAAAGCTCTGTGAGGAAGGTCTCAGAGTGTGAATGAAAATAGCTGAAAAAAGTCAACTTACTCTCTTGCTGCATCACGCTCCTTAATAAGTCGGGCAATCACTCTGCGAGCAGCGTCTTGACTATATAGGGCATAACTGAGTTCTTGACGCGCCGCTTGGAGCTGTTGTTGGAGAGAATAGGACGCCAAAACTTGCGAATCCAATTCATTCTGGAGAAGGAGGAGTATAGCAGGGAGTGAGGTATGGGTCGGAGGCCGTGGAGGAGCAGTTTCTGGTGCTATATATAAGGAGGAAAAACAATGAAAAAATGGCGACAGAACGCAAAATAAAAGGACGTACAGGCTTTAATCGCAATTAAGTCAGACTCTTCTAATTTTTCGCCAGTGACTGGGTCTGTCCCGTTCTCGTTGATATATTTGATTATGAGCCGGCGCTCATAGACTTTGCCAGATTTCGAAGAGACGACAGGCTCCAACGGCGGCTCTCCTGAAATGGCGCAGAAAAACATGGTCGTGTTGTCCAACGTATACTGTTTTTGTTTGTTTACCACATCACCTTTTCTTCATTGTTGCCAATGTCTGAGAAACAGCAGCGGTTGGTTTATGCTATCATTGAATTTCTAAACCAATCTGTTAAGGATGGAACAGTCAAAGCAGATGACCAAGAGGGCTTGGAAGTAGCGAGTATGTTTTATCTTTTTGAATGCTGCCATCCCCTGACCTCCTCGTTCTCCACCAGTCCAGTGCATAGGTGAAGCGTTCGGCGTCGATCCATCAGACGAGGAGCAATCCGAAGGGCTCTCCGTGAAGCCAGCTACCTTGCAGAGCATATTCGATGTTTTCGTTAAGACTCGTGACAAAGTCAGTGCACCCTCTGCACCTTCCTCGACCCATGCACAGGGCCCTTCGGCAGAGGACAAATCAAAGGCCGAGAAATTTAAACAGGAAGGCAATGCGCACATGTCGAGCAAGAACTATGATGCTGCTATAGAATCTTACGGCAAAGCAGTGGCTTTGGACAATAACAACCCTGTTTACTACTCAAATCGTGCTGCCGCTTACTCTAGCAAAGGCGACCATTTATCAGCTATCGGAGACGCTGAGCAAGCGATTACCGTGGACCCAAATTTTGTCAAGGCATATCATCGACTCGGGTAAGTTTTACTTCTAAGGCACGCATCTCTAAGCTCATTCGCCTCGTTTAGCCATGCCCAATACTCTCTGGAAGATTTCAAAGCTGCAGCAAATGCATTTGAACGTGGCCTCAAGCTCGATCCAAACAATGCTGGCCTAAAGGGTGGTCTGCAAAATGCCAAGTCCAGGATATCAACGTCGGATGGTGCTTCCTCTTCACCGGCAGCTCGATCGACCCCGAGCCCTGGTGGCGGCCCCGGTTTGGCAGGCATGGCTGATATGTTGAGAAACATGGGAGGAGGGGGAGGAGGAGGAGGAGGCATGCCAGACTTAGCAAGTCTAATGAGCAATCCACAGTTCATGTCGTTGGCCCAGCAAATGATGGCTAATGGCGGGTTAGAGCAAATGATGCAAAACCCTTCTGTAGCTAACATGGTAAGCTCCCCACTTGTGGAACATCTACACTGTTGAACACTCGCTCCGCAGATGGATCGTGTTCAATCTGGTAATATGCCGTCCATGGAAGAGATCCTGGCAGATCCTAACTTGAGCCAAATGTGAGCATTTCGGGGTCTAATTTAGTTCGCTCCTGACTCCCCTGTTAGGGCTAGCCAGTTGAGCCCGGGCGCTGGAGGTCAACCAAGATGATAAATACCCTGATCTATCTTTCATACCTCTTCTTGAATAATGGTATTAAATTAGATGTTGCTTGAATCCTACAAGTCCAGTGTGTAAGATACAATCTGATTGCGTAAAGACAAGAATGTGAAAGGTTGGAAAGCGAAAGAACCAGAAACGTAAAGACAACAGGGAAGCATGAGATCACAATACAGATAGGAATGTTCAACATATGGGATGAAAAGCAGAAATAAACCGAAAGATATTGATTCCATATGTCACAGATAAAGCAGAAAGATGAATTAGATGGTTGTTATAGGTTGTTCCAATTGCACTGAAGTCCCATCAATCAAAGGCTTCGGGCGCATCTTTTTGGCCTTTGCGGGTAATTGGCGTTCTAAGGCGGGAGGAACGATATTGAGTTGCGTAGGTAGATCCGGTGGATGTCCCTTTATGAAACAAGATGGTTGAGTTCCATCACCTATAAACAAGAAAGAATAAACTTACGTGTTTTAAGTGGTATCTCAATCCGCTTGCTTGTCGGTAAGCTTTATAGCAACCGAGCCTGGGACACGGGTATCTTCTATCAGAGTCTTCGCTGTCTCCTTCCGTGCTGAGTAAGGACATCTGCTGGATTGGTGTAGCAGGCTGTCTCGAGAACTTATCATGAAGTGCATTAGTAAAATGGACCGCCGATCTTAAGACTTGAGTGTCAGGGATTCCGCTAATTAACACGAAAATGACACAACGTACATTTGTAAGTGATATTGTAAGCCATTTATAGACTGTCAGAACTGCGTTAGCACCTGGTGACAGCAGCAAGTAAACCGCTTCGCACCTTCCAAGACTTCCCACAGCCAGCCAAACCGCACCGATACGGCTTGTCGAAGTCCTCTTCAGCATGCTGCTCCTTTGCATGATCCTGTAATTCCCCAGAAGTGGTAAAACAACTTGAACTTGTGTCCTGATTATTGGGCCAGCAGGACGGACGACCGCAGGCATACGGTTTGATATTGGGACTGAGCAAACACTGAGTGAGAAGGTATCGTCATTGAAAGAAGATCGATACTTACTCGCTGGAGAGTGGAAGTGACGAAGATAAACGAGTTACCATTGGAATTTTCATGGTAGTTTTTTGTTTCCTTGATGAAATCTTTTTCGTTAGACGACGGGGGTGGACAGGAGGAGAGAACAGCAAGGAGCCGGTTGAAGGAAACTCCGCGTTTGGTAGGTCAACAAAAGAGATGGGGTTAGGACTTGAAGTAGGGGATAAAGAATTGGAGTGGAAGAATGGAGTGGAATATGGCGTGGACATGGGAGACGAGAAATTATCATGGAAGTCAGTGAAGTTAACAAGACCATCGAGAACGCTACGCGGGGAGTCGAATTCGATTTCCTCTGTGCCGCGCATCTTCCACATTTCTTGGAAAATATGGTCATGAGAGAGTTCTGATGGGAAGTTGACGGGCGAGCTGAACTGGAATCTGTCGTCTAGGGATAAAAAGAAAGGATCTTCGTATGGTGGCTGCGATACATCCACCTGCAGCTGAGATTCGAAGGGTGAATCATCTGGGGACATCAACACGTCATGCATGTCCGGGAACTGAGATAGAGGTGAAAGATTTGTCGGCTCATCCAAAGTATCTTGAGAAAGCTCTGGAGTATTGGAGATAGAGTGAGGGGGAAGAGGGTGGGTATAACGCGGAGGGTCGGAGAGCGCTGCGCTAAGAGACGACGAAGAGAATTGAAAGGGAGCAACGTCTGGGTTGGGTCGTTCTGGAAGAGGGGGCGTGAGGGCATGGAATGGTCGTTCCATGTCGTTAGTAATACAATGATCATCCGCCGAGGTCAGCGTAGTATATGCTTCAGGGGGGTAATAGGGAGGCCAACTAACTGAAGTGATGGTTGGCGCTGGTGCAGGTGGGAATATCTCCGAAGATATCAACAAGGGAGAAGCGTGCTCTGCGGTAAACGCAAACGAAGGTATCTCGTGAACAGGAGTGACCTGGCTATTATCTTGATTTGCCTTTGCGGCTTTCTTCCTTTCCAGAAGTCTCCACCTGATAAATGACACTCAGCAACAGGAAGTAGATCGTCAGATCAAACGAACCTGTTTCTGCAACCTAGCCCACTGCGCTGAAGCTCCTGTCCAAGTTGGCACCACTTTCCACCGATTCTGTTATACACTCCCATTAGTTTATCATCTTCTTCTTGTGTCCACTGATCCTTCTTGAGACTTGGGTCGAGTGACTCCCGGTATCGTTTCGAGCAAGCATCATCGGTCCTGCCAGCAATTTGGCGGGCGATTAAGGACCATTTAGGTCCAAATTTGTCGAAAAGCTCGAGGAGCAATTCATCTTCGTCTGGAGTCCAAGCTGATTTCTTGACATTCGGTTGCAAGGAATGCAGCCAGCGCTGGACAAAAAGGGGTTGAAGGAACTGATATTGGGCAGGAAACAGAAATCACAGACCTTTCTGCAAGCCTTGTTGGATCTTCCAAAGATTGAGGTAGCGATGATCTTCCAATTGTCATTTTCGCCGTGCTGAGCGACAGCTTGGCGTAAGAGAGCATCTTGAAGATGATGAGCAAGAGCTGGATGTTCACAACGAGCAAAGCCAAACCTTCTTGTTCTGTCCACGGACGACTTGTTGCTCTGTCAGCCATGAGTGGGGAAGAGTCATAAAAATGAGTTTAAGAGGACGACTCGGGAACTTGGAACACGAGTATATCCAGAGCTTTTCACAGCACAATCACGTCACATGCGTCACATGCTGTGACCACCTGACGGTTGTGTTGTGTCTCCGACTCTCCGGCACAGCCTGACTGTACTCCGTCCCTATGTCCCTGCCTATTGCATACTCGTCCGACGACGAAGATACGGTTTCCAGGAACGACGCCTTCGGTTTATCCCTACTTCCGGTCACCAAAAAACAACGTGTAGAAGATCATGCACCAAAAAAGCAAGGAAAAACGCTTGATTCGGCTCCGCATGTCCTCGCGGAGGTTCGTATTTTATTGATGTGTTGGTTTGCGTTCGGGACTAATTGAATTTTAGGATCCGTTGAACCTGACATCCTTGGTTACCAGACCAAGTGATACCCAAATGAATGTTAATATCCCATACAATGAAATGATTCTTCCGATTCAAGGCCCCGAAAATCCCTTTGGTGATGGAAATCGTTTCCTGAATCAGAATGCACTTGCTGGTCATGTAGAGGAACAGTCCATGTCAGATCACGCGTTCCGAACGCAGTACCTCACCCACTCCATCCTTGGCTATTCAGCTAATCCTTCCGTGGATCCAAATGCACCCGCCCTTGTCGGTTCAATTGAGAATGCCGCCGCCAATGATTTCGCAACCATCGACTCACTTCATATAAAACGGAAAGACAAAAAAGAATTAAAGCGAAAGCGGAAAAACAAAGGAGACCTGTCTGTCGTAGATGGGGATGGAGCTTATGTTGGGCCATGGGCGTCATGGGACGGTGAAGAACCGCATGCCCATTTTCTTTCGGGCCTGGAAGGCACTGGTGGGGATGACGAAGAAGAAGACGAAGAGCCAGAGCCAGAATACATCACAAAAAAGGCGAAACCAAAACGTGGTTCAGAAGGCCAGGAGACGTCTGTGTTCCATGGCAAGTCAATGCACGATTACCAAGGGCGAACGTATTTGTCCCCACCCGTTGCTAACACACCACAGCTATTGCAAGAAGTTGGTTCGCAGGATTGTTTCATTCCTAAAGTTTGTGTACATACGTGGACCGGTCATACTCAAGGAGTCTCGGTTATTCGGACGTTTCCTGAGACAGGCCACCTGCTCCTCAGTGGTTCGATGGATACCAAGATTAAAGTGAGCTTAATATTCCCGCTTGTTGTACGACCTCAACTCTCCATCAGCTTTGGGACATTTATGATCACGGAAATTGTCTTCGGACGTTCCACGGACACGTCAAAGCTGTGAAGGATGTTACATTTTCCAACGATGGTCGGAAATTTCTTTCCTGCGGGTACGATCGTCAAATGAAGTTATGGGATACGGAAACAGGCCAATGTATCAAACGATTCGGTAACGGGAAAATTCCTTACGTTATCCGATTCCATCCTGACCAAGATAAACAAAATATCTTCCTTGCTGGGATGTCCGATAAGAAGGTTATACAGGTAAATATTTCTACGATCATTGGTGAAACACAAGACTGATTCCTGGATGGTATAGTATGACATTAACTCTGGTGAAATTATTCAAGAATACGACCAACATCTTGGTCCTGTCAACACAATCACCTTCGTTGACGAAAACAGGCGGTTCGTTACAACGTCCGACGACAAGACGATCCGAGCATGGGATTTCGACATTCCGGTAGTGATCAAATACATTGCTGAACCTCACATGCATTCTATGCCTGCTGTCACGCTCCACCCATCTAGTGAGTCCTCGGAATTTTCAACATTAAGTGCCAGGCTAAGCCACCTCACAGACAAATATTTCGCTGCGCAGTCCCTTGACAACCAAATTCTAGTATACAGTACTGACAACTTCCGGCAAAACCGCAAGAAACGCTTCGCAGGTCACTCCGTTGCAGGTTACGCTTGCCAAGTTGGGTTCTCCCCCGACGGGAAATGGATCAGCAGCGGAGACGGTGAGGGCAATGTCGTTTTCTGGGATTGGAAGACGGGACGCATCAAGTCTCGCCTCAAGGCACATGCCAAAGTCGTTATTGCACACGAATGGCTACCACATGAGACTGTGAGTCGATCTTCTCCCCTTACCATGAGAAAACTGACTCATTTCCTTAGTCCAAGGTCATCACTGCTTCTTGGGATGGGCTCATCAAGCTTTGGGTAAGAATCCTTCTGCACTATCCCTGATCCGACTAACCGACTTTTACTTAGGATTAATTACTCGATGTGGCAATATTCCTATCATTTGTACATAATGCTGGTAATGACTCTTTCTCTCGCCGAGAATGAAAGGAAATTTCGATAATCGATTATTTCGCTGTCCTGTGTGAGCCACTCCCGCATCAACATCCTCGTTCTCGTTCTCTCGACTTTGCAAGATCTAGGAGATGGACAGAAAGGGACTCCTCAAATCCTTATTCACTTGCTCGCTCCATAACGCACTCACTCCCTACTTGGCGTTTCCATGGTAGCATCTTGTATTTGATATTGTTCGAACTTAAGGTTTTCATCGAGCTATATTATTGTAAGTACCATTTTTCTTTGTCAATAAACTTGACACTTGCTGTAAGCTACTATAAAGGTGTTATCATGATGCGCTGATGCGCCGATGCGATTCAGCAGCATCAATTCAATTCCAATTTCAAGATTCAATTTTGAACTGTGAGTAAAGAACTTATGTACATGCAATACGTCTGACCCCTCGAGCCCTCTATATGAGGTGTTTATGCGTCCTTGCTGTCAACCTAAAGCCACGATACGAAGATTCGCCTGATCGTGGCCGATCATAATCGCAGGACGGACAGCTGTCAGGTCTATGGCATTGTGGGCCTCGAGGCTTGAAGCTCGAAGTTGAGACTTCAAGGCACCATGCTTGTTTGGTTGCAAAACCGCCACAGTGCGCGTAAGTAAACAGTACTCATGGATTCAATGGCACTGCAAACCACTCGGATTCTCCAAAACTCTTGTTGCATTTCTGACTGCGCCCGTTCTTCCTTGCCCCGTAACCGTTACCTATACGCCTTGGTTCTGCCTCCGCGGCCTTAATCACAACTTCGATCTTGATGCTGGAGCGTTTACAAAAGCGATCTGAACAAGGGACTCCGAGTCGGACACACCAATACCGGTTGTGCGTCAAACGTTCATACCGCGCATCCGGGGTTGCCAAAAGCTTTCTGGAATTCTTTCGAAGTCTGGTGGTGCGCGTCCGAATTCTGTCGCTCTACTCAGCCCAAACCCACCGCTACAATGAGGAACCCAGGACGAATGAACGTCTTGATGACATCCCGACCCGCTAGTTTAGACTTCAGCTTCATTTCTTAAAGCCATGTTCGTTTGGGCTCCGTACGAGCTCTTAGGGGTGATGAAGTTGGTTCTCGAAGCTCCCTAATGAACGATATCGCTCAATTAGCCACAGTGTTTGGTGTTCGTCCAGACCGGCGTTTATTCGATACGACCACTCGTATTTTTAGGGTATTCCATTGCAGCAAGAAAGTTTGAATTCAACCTTTGAGGATATCGCGTCCACAAGGGCAATTTCCCCTGAATGCCAACATGCATGTATACGAGAATTCTGAGGGTAGCTATAGTAGCTAAATGATTGACGGATGCGTGTGCCAAGAACACACCATCTGACTTCAAAACGGCAATAGCAGGCATGGGGATTCCTCCATGGCAGCAAGTAACGGGTATCCATACCACACAGACGGCAGTGGACAGTAGAAGCTTTGAAATGTCAAACATAGACCAGACCTGTAAGTTGACGAGTGGCAATCAGACACAAATTTGCCAGCGATAATTTCATGTCAAATTCGAGGTCTAGTCCCATGAACAGCGTACTTGGTTTTCCCAGAATCAAATATTGATCTGAGGTCGACTTGAGCCTGTTTCGACCAAGGCGGATACGTTTCAACTTTTCTTGTTGTCTAAAGTGCAGAAGTTGCCAGACGGACCACGCTAGGATGAAAGTAATCCAGATGACCTCTGCCTATTGAGGCCTAGAATATATGCACCATCACTGATAGGGCGAGTAGTTCAAGGCACCACCAATGATCTGTCAGCGAGAAGCAGTGTTGATGAATTCCATCCGTTTCTCCAATCTCCGGACCTGATTAAGACCACCTGCAAAGCTGCTTCTTATTTTGCATAAAATGGCTACGAAATGCCGCCATTTAGGTCCCGAAAGTCGCTGTATCAGAGATGCGGACTTTTGACTCCCGACCGGGTGACCAGTTCCGATAGCTCCTGGGGTTTGGAAAAGTTCGTCTGCAGCTGTGGCAAAGTTGTTCCGCTTACTATAGCCGGCGAAGCGGATCGACTGTCTGCTGCCCGAGTAAAGCGCACGGGACCCATCGGAAAGATCTCCTTTGGAGGCTTAAAAGGACGGCTTAATGAAGTCCCTTGTGCCACAGGTTCTTGCCCCGCTACAAATGTTGTTTAGTCTGCAAAGTCTCGCAGCTTTCTCTGTTGCCTTCCTTGCTTCGTCCGCGGTTGCTGCCCCAGTAAGCTTCTGGTCTCCTCGAAGTCCGACTTTATCTCACCTTCGTACGATTCTAGACAGCAGCTTCGTCAGAGTCGGACGCTGAACTGTCGACGAAACACGGTTTCAGCTTCCCACCTACTTGGAAGCGATCAGCTGTTCATCCCGGACAACAAGGTCAGAAGAGCGCAGACAGTGGAACACCTACGTGGTAAAGGCCCGTGACAATCAGGGTAGGAAAATTGCAAGCCGCTATCAACTATGAGCTGACGTATGCTGCAGAGTTTCGACTTTTCTTCAGTAGCATAGAGACTTGTTCTGTCGTTCAACCGGTTCTGTATGGGTATTCACTAAAGTAGCAAATGGCGTCAGAACAAAATCAAATAATACCGCCAGGCGTGTCAGAGAATGATAGAAACTGATTAAAATTTATTGCACTTGTCGCTGTCTGTCAGTGGACACGATTTAAGTTGAGCGTCATCACTATAGAAAGGCAGGTGGTGTAAAGATGTCCCTCCGATTCAGTGGCAAGAGTTTATCAGCATCAAAACTTTGAAGGCAGGGTCAGGAGCTCAAAAGCCACTCCTGTGTTCCTGTGCTGCTTGCGGATACCAGAGATGCTTGTTATATTATATCAGCTCCGAGTTTTAAAAAGGTATTTGATAGAATGGACACTCTTACCGTATTTTGAATTGATTAGCGGCTCGAGAAAAGGAGCTTCCAGGTAACATTTGCCGGTGTAAGCATGCAAAAGGCCGCACATTTGAGTTATTGGGAACCACGGCATTTACTTCTTGAGACAGTCCAAATTCTGAGCAGCAGTGCCGCGATCATGAGCCTAAGAGAGCCGACCTAAAATATAAGTATTTGAGAACCAGTTCCGTCCGCAGTTCTGCCGTCGAACAGGCATCCAGAATTTCTTAATCCAGTAAGCTCATGAGTCGGACACTGAGAAGTCGAGAACAAGTTTAGTATAGAACTTGTGTGGTTATGCTTGGATCTACTTGCACAAGTGGACGTGTCCTGTAAATTAGTGGGTACGACGCGTTTCCTACTTCCATGGCTACATTTGACGACGCTGTTCCTCAGGATGACCAGATGAGGGATAAGACCCGCATCTTTGAGAAATTCCTTGAGGCAGATTCACCGATCTACAACTACAAGGATGACATCCATCGCATGCTTCGCACCAAGCAGACTCGTCTCATCGTCAATATTGACGATTTACGCGACTTTGACCGCGAATCTGTCAACGGACTCCTCAAGAATCCCGTTGACTTTTTTTCTGCATTCGAGGCTGCGCTGAAATCAGTTATCGAACACGTATATGACCAAGAAAAACACGATATCTCCTCTCAAAGTTTCCACATCGGCTTTAGTGGTTCTTTTGGCGACCACCATGTTAGCCCCCGTACGCTCTGTGCGTCTCATCTTGGAAAGATGATATCCTTAGAGGGCATCATTACACGGTGTTCTCTTGTCCGTCCGAAGATGCTCAAATCCGTCCATTACTGTCCGGAAACAGGCCAATTCCATGAAAGAGAATACCGGGACGCGACGTCTTCTAGCTCGAGTGCACCTCCAACAACATCACTTCTTCCTGCAACCGATGACGACGGTCACGCTGTCGAAACAGAATTCGGATTCTGCCACTTCCAGGACCATCAGAGGATCAACATCCAGGAAATGCCTGAACGTGCGCCACCTGGTCAGCTACCTCGGAGTACGGACATCATTCTCGATGACGACCTGGTGGACAAATGTAAGCCTGGTGACCGTATACAACTGGTCGGTGTATATCGCAGTGTTGGTGGAGGATCAAATGGTGCTTTCAAGTGAGCTAACGTATTCCTTCTTAATCGCCCCTTCCGACATCCTTAGGTCACTCATTGTTGCAAACAATATCAATCTTTTGGCCTCGAAAATAGGTGGCGGAATTGCGCATACCCCTCTTACAGATACGGATATTAGGACCATCAACCAGCTTGCGAAGCGCTCTGATATCTTTAATCTCCTTTCCACCTCGTTGGCCCCGTCAATATTCGGTCATGAGCACATCAAAAGAGCCATCCTTCTTCTCCTTCTTGGCGGCGCCGAGAAGAATCTGCCTAACGGTACACACATTCGTGGTGACATCAACCTTTTAATGGTTGGTGATCCTTCAACCGCTAAATCACAGCTCCTTCGTTTCATTCTCGGGACAGCTCCACTCGCTATTGCGACAACTGGCCGTGGAAGTTCTGGTGTTGGTCTCACCGCGGCAGTGACAACTGATAAGGAAACAGGAGAGCGACGCCTTGAAGCAGGAGCCATGGTCCTCGCTGATCGAGGTGTTGTTTGCATCGACGAATTTGACAAAATGTCGGATATTGATCGAGTTGCTATTCATGAAGTGATGGAACAACAAACTGTTACGATTGCTAAAGCAGGCATCCACACGAGCTTGAACGCTCGGTGTAGTGTTGTAGCTGCTGCGAACCCTATTTATGGACAGGTACTGAACTCCATTGTCAGGTCAACATGCATATTCTGATACATTATTGACAGTATGATATCCACAAAGACCCTCACAAGAATATCGCCCTTCCTGATTCCCTTCTTTCTCGGTTTGACTTACTTTTCGTTGTCACCGATGATGTTGAGGAGGAGCGCGATCGGACTATTGCGGACCATGTCCTCCGTATGCATCGATATTTACCTCCTGGCGTGGAAGAAGGGACTCCGGTCCACGATAACCTATCACAACCTCTATCAGTCGAAGGACCTGGGTCAAACGTGGATAACGAGGCGGTAGACACTACACCTTTCGAGAAATATGATCCACTCCTACATATGGCCGTTCAGTCTCGTAATCCAGGTCGCCAAACGAGGAGTCGTAAACCAAAGAAGAAGGAAATTTTAAGCATCCCCTTCGTCAAGAAGTATATTCAATATGCGAAAAGTAAGGCTGTTCCCATCTTGAGCAAAGGAGCGGCGGACCACATCGTCGAAGTCTATGCTAGTTTGCGGAATGAAGGCATGGAAGGGAATAAGAAAAAGGTACAAGAGACTAGCGCCACCGGGAAAAACCTTTTTATAACATTATACTCATGGCTCCGTTCCTAGACTTCTCCTCTTACTGCTCGTACACTCGAGACCCTCATTCGTCTCGCTACTGCACACGCGAAAGCCAGACTATCCTCGAAGGTCGATCAGTCCGATGCGAAGCAAGCTGAAGAGATCATGCGGTTCGCCCTCTTTAGGGAAGTTCCCAAACGTCAGCGAAGGAAAAAGCGGAAGCTGAACAGCGGTGCTGCCGTGCGCAAGGGATCTGATAACAGTGATGAAGAAGATGACGACGAAGAGAGTGATGGGGAGGAACCCGCACCTGCAGAACGTATGAGTACCCCTGGACGCATGTCGAGGGCTCCTACTGTGCAGCCTGTGCCACAGGATCCGATTTGGGGTGATGATAGCCAAGATATTTCAATGGCCGTCGACGAACCAGCTCCCGCCGACAGTCCTGATGGTACAACCCGCGACAGGTAAACGTCTCATCCCTTCTATTCTGACTGTCTACTAATCGCCCTTTACTTGAGGTTACAATTATTCCGATCCCGGGTATCCAAAATTTTTGCCACTCATATGCAGGATCAGGATACAATTTTCTTGAACGAATTTCTCGAACTCATCAATGGAGGCTTGCCCACCGATACGCTCTATGGAACAGCAGAAGCAACACGTATCTGTGAAATTATGGGTGAAAATGACGAGCTCATGCTTAGCGAAGGCATCGTGTATAAGGTATGAGGTATTGTATTAGAACCCTTGATAGGTATTCTGGCTCCGTCCCTGCTGTCTTCCGTTTGTTCAATTGAGGCTTACATGTTTTCATGGATAAAATGGTGGGAAATTTCAGAACTGGAGTTTATCGGCCTAGTCAAATTTCAGGGATTGGTGGCCTTGACAGACTAGCAGAAGCCTTTTACCATCGCCTCAAGTGCTAAGACCGGTATGATTTCCCCTCAAGTCAGCGACACGAGGATCCTTTAAGAACATCGTGAATGTCCATCCTAAACTGGATACTGAAACGATGTTGTTAAGCGAAAGGCGGCAGTTGTGCTCGTCGGTTAGAGGCGGTGGGAAGAAGGGCGTGGTGCGAAAAGCAGACAAACGACAACGCCAATATATTGTGTTTTTGTCACTGAGATACGCGTAAGAAATGAAGTGAAGTGTCACCTTTCCATACTCTAGCGACGCTTGGAGGAGACCACTTTGCGCCGTGCGGTCTACATAACAGTTACAAAACTGGTCACCCTTCGCCCTATACAATCGAATGACAGACCAATGAGGGAGATGGGGTTGTCGGATGAGGCGGTCATGATCTTCCTCACATCTGTTAGCGATTGGTCTTTGCTTTACATCAGTGCTCGGATCTCGATTTCCAGACTCTCGCATCTCTCAGCCATTGGTCCATCCGTACTTTTCGAAATCGCTTCGGGTGTCGTAAATGGAATGGCATACCGCAACTGCCGTTCATAGCTCTCCTCAGTCGTTGGCCCGGGGAAAGGAGCTTCAGGAATTGTTAGCGGGGCCCCACCGTCATTCTTCACCCACTCCCATTCGTCACTCCCATTCATTCGCCTTGGCGTGAATCCCTCCAAAGCCTTTGGATTCCAAACAGCGGGCCCAGTCGTTAAGCCACGTTCCCTGCTACTCTGCCATCTCTCCCTCTCATTCGCATGCACAGTCTCATTCGTTCCACCACCGTAAGCACCCGGAGTCCGTGTTTTCCAAGTCCACGTCTGACCCTCCGAGTAAGAGTCGTAGCACATGCCCCGACCCCGATGATGTTACTGATGTAATCAGAGTTGAAGGACGACGCAGATCGACCACAGGCCAGGGTTACGTCGGCAAGAGCCCTGTCCCGGTATCCACCCCCCACATTGGCATGAGCAGCATCGTTTTAGGTCAATGGCTATGAAAGGGGTGGTACATATCAGCATGGGAGAAGACTAGACTGAAAGGGTACATAATATTGGCGTCTGCAGGATTGTCTGGCAAGTGCCACAACGTCGGGGTGAATGGACCCGACATTCGTCCAACGCCAAAGCGTGGAAAGCGAGCTTGATTCCTGCAAAAACAATTTCAGATCCTGTAGACAACCAAGGGAAGTGCACTTTACCTTTGTGAAGACTGGCGTCGAAATGCTTAAACTCTTTTGAGGCCCCCAAGCTAGAGGTCTCGCAACAACCGACCACCTCGATCTCGACATCGTACACTCGGGGAGGAGGATGAAGCTTCTGAAAATCACGACTTTCTGTAGGTTTTATCTTCCTGACCTTGAAATCATCCAGTTTACCGTCTTTGTATGCAAGCAAACACAGGTGCCTTGTGTGACACGTCCTCCCTAACAAGGACACCAAACCGAGAGACGAAATTGGCAAGAACGCGTGCCACGAAAGCACCTCCAGAAAATAAACACCTTATCACCTGGTCGATAATTTATCGTCCCCCACTGCACAGTTTGGTAGTGGGTGAGCTGCTCTGAGCGGTAAAGTGCTCCGCAGAAACGGAAGACGTTGGATGGGCTAGGGCCGTTGCTGGAATCGTCACAGACAATGATGAGGTGTCCGCCATTGATCCCAACGACTGAGTTTGAGGCTCGATTCAGTCGATTCAGTGTCGGCAGAACCTCTGAACTTCGCCACGAAATTCAAAGCTACTGAGAATCTTCGAAGTTACGACCATCATACCAGTAATACGACTGAACTTTCAGGGCGGGCTGGGTGACTTCTGACTTCTCGGACGACCGTCCATATAAAATTAAATACACCACTACGATTGTGTGACTGAAATTTTGATTAGCCGCCTTATCTTGGCCTTATCTGACCGATGCGATAACGACTGTTGCCTCCGCACCGCCATACCAATAAAAATTAGATCCAGACATTTCTTGTTCCTTACTCTCTTCAACGATGTCATTCAACGTTCGCTCTCAACTCGAATGGAATTCAACTTTAACGACCGATGTCGCACAAGTCTCTGAAAGCAATCGCCATCACCGCAAGGTTTGTCTGGTCGCCCCCATTCATCCCAAAAAACTGACGAGTCGTAGACCTCCATTATTGCCACCATCGGCAAGTTCACACATGATAATCAGACATAAATGTATCTGACTTTTCCCAGGTCCGAAAGTCAATACGATCGAGAAATTGGCAGAGTTGCGCAAGGCTGGCATTAATGTTGGTGTGTAGTTTGCTTCTTCTTTCATGCTGGAATTCTTCTGAACAAAAAATTAAGTGCGCATGAATTTCTCTCATGGTTCCTATGAATACCATCAAAGCGTCATCGATAACACAAGGAAAATGCTTGCCGGTATGCTATACTAGAAACACCGCTTCTCCACCAGCTGATGAGTGCGTTTCAGTGGACCCAAATGGACGTCCCGTTGCCATCGCTCTGGACACTGTGAGCGATTCCATCCTATACTTATAGATGTGACATCAATGACATTCGACACAGAAAGGACCAGAAATCCGGACTGGGCTGACGAGGAATGGGCAGGACGTGAGTTGCTTGATATTTTCCGACAAACCGTCATCTCACAACATATGTCAGTTTCCTGTGACCGCTGACCACGAATTCACCATTACTACTGATCCAAAATACTCTGAAATTTGTGATAGCGAATTCTTATACGTTGATTACGTATGTCAGCCTCACTTTACATTGAGATGTTGCTAAGATTTTCTTGCGCAGCAAAACCTTCCTAGGGTCACCGCACCTGGGAAGCTCATCTATGTTGATGACGGTATTCTATCGCTCCTGGTTCTGAACGTAGATGGACCCAACGTCATTGTTCGCACCTTGAACAACGGAACTATTTCTTCACGCAAGGGGGTCAATTTACCTAAAACCGACGTAGATCTCCCTGCTCTTTCCGCAAAAGATATAAAAGATCTCGAATTTGGTGTCAAGAACGGTGTCGACATGATCTTTGCTTCGTTTATTCGGCGTGGCCAAGATGTTCGCGACATCCGCAATGTTCTGGGACCTGATGGTGCCAACATCAAAGTCATTGTCAAAATCGAAAATGAGCAAGGAGTTGCTAATTTCGATGAGATCCTCAAGGAGGCAGATGGTGTCATGGTCGCCCGTGGTGATCTTGGCATTGAAATACCTGCGAGCCAGGTTTTCTTAGCACAGAAAATGATGATCTCAAAGTGCAATATGGTTGGGAAACCTGTCATTGTGGCAACGCAGATGCTCGAGGTATGTGAGAGAATAATTTTTGTGTTGTCTTTCTCATCTTGTCTTCTAGTCTATGACGGTGAACAATCTTCAATTTCTTATCCGCCATACACTAACACTTCGGATAGTATAATCCCCGCCCTACTCGTGCAGAAGTCAGTGACGTCGCCAATGCTGTGTTGGACGGTGCTGACTGCGTGATGCTTTCGGGTGAGACTGCTAAAGGCAGTTATCCCGTGCAATCTGGTAGGTTCCTAGCTTATCAAAATCTGTTGCACACTCACTAGTAAAACAGTCCTCATGATGGCCGAAACTTGCCTTCTGGCTGAGGCCGCAATTTGCTATCCACCTTTATTTGATAACATCAGGTCCATACAGCCCCGTCCGACTGAAACTGCCGAAACTGTGGCCATTGCAGCGGTTGCAGCGTCTTTCGAGCAAAATGCTGGTGCTATAATTGTATTGTCTACAAGCGGAAACACTGCTCGCTTAATTTCCAAATACCGACCATGTGTTCCCATTATCACTGGTATGTGTTTGTGACTCGTGAATAATTCTTTAACTCTGAAATTGCACCTCAGTAACTCGAAACGAGCAAACTTCAAGGCAAATCCACCTTCATCGCGGTTGCTACCCTTTCTGGTATCCCGAACCGAGGGGCATTGAGAGTCACCAGTGGCAAACCGATGTTTGAACTCAACTTTACATAAGCTACAATGATGTTGATCATTTCTTTTTTCAGGTTGACAACCGCATTCGCTATGGACTTCGCAGTGCTCTTGCTCTTAACATCATCACTCCTGGGACCACTGTCATTGCAGTTCAAGGTTGGAAAGGGGGACTCGGTCATACCAATACAATCCGCATTCTGTCTGTGCCAACGGATTCTGCTGATCTCCAGCTCCAACCTTTGGCCGCTTAGTTGCAGAACAAAATGTTGCAAAAGTTGATTGTGGTTTTGGGATTACGGTAGAAAGAAATTGTAACTTGTAGATGCATACCGAGATTATGTGAGATATGACATGCCTTTATTGAATTGTGTGAGCGATCAGTCCAAAATAAACAGCGACGCGATGTGGATGCGCTTTCTTCGTCCTACGTCGTATGCCAAAGTATGGCGAGTACCTCGACTGCAATACCCCAGGAACGACACAGAGGTCGTTTCATCAGTAACTTACTACCCCGATTCTCGTCACCTTCAAGCGCAGAGCAAGAAAAGTATGCAAGTTACATTGCCAAAACGCCATGGATCGTTGTCATACCAATTCCTTTACTACGGAGACACCAAATTCGACTCCGCTGCATCAATTCTTGCAAACTATATGCCTTGACTATCATACGTTTTAGGCGGAGGAGAGGGCTGTTTCTGCTTCTACTATTCGTCATCTTCGCAATCTTGGTCAAGGTTCTATTCTTTCGAAAGGAGCGCCATACTCTAGTATTCAGAAGAGAGGATTTGCAGAGGATATGGCATTGGGAAGTCTCAAGCGGACATTTTCCTAGTCGGCAAGGAAGTGAGTATTTTTTGTACGTTGTTTCCCTTATTTACGAAATTTAGTACCCGAGGAGATACATCTCAGATTCCCAATTGAAAACCCTGCTCTTCCCCCTCAATTGGTGTCAAATTATCCGAGTGAAACATATGCTACAACTTCTCGGGGAACAGGAGCTCGGAGGTCTTATTTTGACCTGAGAAGCGTACCTGCAAAAGCCGGATTTCCTCCTCGCCCTGTTCCGGGAAGTATTGTTGACCTCGATATTGTCATGCAGCATTGTGCTTTTGAGAGAAATAAGGTACGTCATTAAAAATGGAGTTCAATATGGATAGAGACGTAACTTCCTTTCTGTAAGTTCGTTCGCGATTGCCTTGAGGTTTTGCGCGTCGGCGCCGGTCTTGACAATGGAAAGAAGACGCGAAGAGGGAAATTAGATGACTGGAGATACATCTACCTGGAACAACCACAGAATGCAACTTTCGAGACGCGTGATGTTCAGAACTTGCGTACTGGGCCTGCATCTCCCGACCCTGACGGTGGGCTCAGAAAGCACCACAGTGAGGACTGGGAAACTCCACCAATACCGCTTCGACAACCTCCACGCTACGTTTCTCCTTCAGCTAATCCAGCATACTGTGATCCAGAAAGCTCACGGATATTCCACATGTTCTGGGCGGGTGAATTCACGGATAAGCCGTATCTCGCTCTCTTATCCTTCCTTTTTACCCAAAATACTGGCCTTCATCTGAAGACATACCCTGCCGACGGCCCATGTCGCTCACAATTTTGGGTATGGATAAACCCCGGACCTGCAGCATCCGTACCTAACCCCAACGCTCTGAGTGACATGCTTGATCGCCTGAAGTCAAATCCATGGTCTTTGCCATTTCTACATCCACGATTCAAAGATGTCATTCAATTCAAGATGTGGAATACAACCGAGCAACTTGACCATATACCTGAGCTGAAGGATGAGTGGCGCACAAAAACCCTGTTCACCTCAGCAGGGAAATCCCAAAACCTTGCTGGTCTATCCCAGATTGAAGGTCCTGGAACACCTGAGGACATTGGCGATGACCCCAAGAGACTTGCCGGCTCAAAATCTTCGGACACATACGATCGACTTTCTGTGATCTTGTCTGATCTGGCCCGCTTTGTTCTTTGCCATCGCTTTGGAGGCATCTACCTTGATGCAGATAACATCTTGTTACGGGATTGGGAAGAGCTTTGGGGATGGAAAGGTGCCTTCGCGTATCGGTGGTCCCGCATGGAACGGTATAACACTGCTATCATGCATTTGAACAAGAACTCCGCTTTGGGATCATTCATTTTCAAGACTGCCCTCAAGAACAATATGGACTTCCATCCCCATATTATCTGGAAATATGTCAAGGACGCTCATCTAGAGGACCTCCTCCGCCGGCTTCCCGATGCTTTATTTGACTCGGCCTGGCTGAACACAGAGGGATTTCAGCTGACACGACCACCACAGCCATTCTTTACTGAGTCAGAAGATTTTTATTATCATAATGAGGATTTGATTTGATTTTTGACCCAGCTTCAAGCACTTCTTTGAGACGCCAGCGAAGGACAGTGCTGCCCCCCAAGCTTTAGGGTTTGAAGGTTTCTTCAGAGGTGCATATTGTTATCACTACCACAACTTCTGGTATGTCATCATTGGATTCTACTTTTGCGCCTACTGACGCCTCTGCATAGGTGGAAGCCCTTTGATCCCTCTCGGAACTGGCCCGACTTGGGACCTCGATTGGGCGAGATGACGATGAAGAGTGTAGCCGTCGATGCTGGTGATCCCCAAGGTCGCAATGTGATAAAGAAAGGTGAGGACCGACCAGATCAGCGCGACCTCGACTGGTCGACTGTTCTGAAGCGGGTGATGGAATCGTATATTCGGGGTGAGAGACCAAATATGTATGGCGAAATGTTGGAGTGGTCAGATTGACATATTTGAATATCCTTCTGCCTTTGTCAAGTCGGGTACATCACAGGCTATTGCGTTATAATTAATATTGCTACTGCGCACAATTTGCGAGTTGATATGATATGCTATGCCAATACAGCTTCCATGTATCACTACTTGCTGGCAAATGTGGCTTGCGCAGTATTGACAGCTTCTTTTAGTTGTTTGATAACTGTTTCTGGGTCTTCTGCGCCAAAAATGGCTGTCCCAGCCACAATAACATTGCTCCCTGATTAAGACCATTATTAAGACTTGACATATTTCAAAGTGTATGCATACCAGCATCAGCGCAGGCGCCGACCGTTTTTGGCCCAACGCCGCCATCAACTTCTATGTCTTTATCAGGAAACCTAGCGCGCAGTTCTGCTACTTTTGGAATGCATCGCTCGAGAAATTTCTGACCCCCACGACCTGGCAAAAGATCACGATGGGTTACAACACTGATAGAAGTGAAGCTGGATTAAAACTACCAGGGTAGACGGTCATAACCAGAAGCATATCTGCAGCGCTGCCCACTTCATCTGTGATGGCTGTGGAGGCGGTGTCTGGAGAGATGGCAACCCCTGCCTTCATGTGACGCTCGCGTATCTTGGCGATTAGCTGCAGAGGTTTGTCTGTGATGTATTGTGTTGTTTGCGATGCGTGGATAACAGTGACAGTACGTACTAGTTGCCTCAACATGAAAGCAGTATAGAGCACCTCCGGCGTCGGCGATATCATCAACCCACTAGATGACAAGGTGGAAGGTTGAGCAATTGATGAGGAATAGAAACCCACCTTTTCTGGCTGAGAAACCATCATGTGGCAGTCCATGAATATATCTGGTATGCCTTTACGGACGGATGCCAAGATGGGAGCACCTGCAGATGTGAAAACGGAAACAGAAGCTATGGGAACGAGTATTTACCCATGGTGATGTTGGGAACGAAGTGGCTACGGATAGTGAGTTAGGGGTAAAAGATCAGTGAATGGCAAGATATTGCACCCATCCATGACATCTGGATTTTGCACAGTGAGAGATCCATATGACTGGTGGCACCTTCTTACCCATATGAAGCCACTCTGCACCATTCTTAATCATGCGTTCGCATTCCGCAGTAAGCTGTCCAAAATCCGATGCAAGGACGGAGGGCGAGATAATTGCGCGAGGCATAGGTAGGTTGGAGCCAGAGATCAGATCTGTGGCTCTATAATTGGCCCTGCTGACATAATCAAAGCTATATATATATTAAAAGGATACACCGCAATTCTATCCTTCTCAGAGGCCATGCTCACCAGAATTTCTCTTCTCTCCCTCTTGGCCGTCTTGGTCGCCATTGCACTTGCAAGTCCGCCACCACCAACGCCGACACCCACACTGCATCCTGAACTCGATGATAGGCAGCGTAGGTGGTCCATGTTCATAGTAATGCATTGAACGCTGATTCACATGGTTATTTTAGTTGACAGTATTGGTTTGTTAAATTTCCGCTCTTTCAGAGGGGTTCGTCTGAGTCTTGGGTAGCGCTCTCTATTATCAGCGTCGCCACGTCCAAAGTAGGGGGCGTTTTAACAACCGTAGAATGCAAGTCTTTTCAAATTCCCTAAGGCTCTAATTCTAATTTTTATTTTAGCCGCGGGTGGAAAATATTATACCATCGTATCAGAGAAAGGTGGAAGTGTCATCACCTTGGCTACACAGGGTGTGGTCACATCGTTCTTTGGTTCACATTACACTATCCTCCCTTCGACTGGCTCTGCTCTTTCCCTGGGGTTGCAAACGCCTTTGCTAGTTGGTTTGGTGACAGTGATGTTGAGCACACTCCTGGGTGCTATCATTGTTGCTTAGAAACGTACCAATAACTTTTTAGACGTCGATATATGACCTGGGCGCGTTCCCCATCTTAAAGTTATTTATTCCATTTGTTCGTCACGATTCCCGTAGTGCCATACCATATGCACAAACTTGTTCAATTAACTATTCACTTGTTCCAGATTTATGCTCCCATCTTATCAAAAATTTGGGCTCTGAAATTGCTGAAGAAAAGGAATCTTGTGATCTCATTGGCTGGGATAATTCATGGCAGTGTGGTCAACTCTGTGCAAATACCGGTCGTAGAAGCGGTGTGTATATTTTTAAGGAACTGGAGCATCTCAGGCCAACAGATACATTGGTGACGCGGGGACTATATTTCAGTGGTGTTAATTTGATAACTTAGTCGACTATGTCGCATCCACATCGAAGAGAAAAGCGGAGCCCAATAGGTGTCCAACAAAGAATCAATCAAGGGAAATTGAAGATTGCTGAGGCCTCTGTAATAATGTTCGATATTCTGATCAACCAGTCTCTTCCATATTATGGTTGACCTGCAGAATCAGGGTCAAGAGGGTTAATGCTTATTGAACGGGACAACCTACATGGGGGTTGAAGAACAGGGAATTCATACCCCAAGGGAATGGCTTGATCCTTCTATTCAAATATTCGAAAGCAGGTGTCGGAGGGAGTTTGCCACCGTTCTCATGCTTAATGTGCTCGACATGGGCACTGTGTTCAGTTTCTACGTTGTAAACCCAGGCAAGACAAACAGCAACTTGAAGAAAATTTAGTTGATCAGATAATCCTATAGTTGGAAAAAGCATACTGGTGGGGATGCAGACATAGAAGCTGAAGACGAAATAGGATGAGCATTCAGTTGTGTGACAGTGATGGGACAACATACCTGATTTTCCGCCATAAGTCGGATGCTTCTGTAAACATCATCAGAGAAGCTCAAATATTGGGAAGAGTTACGAACGAGCAGCATGGTGAATGAGGGCTTTGTCGGATTCGAAGAGTTTCGCAAGCCCTTGGGCGCTGGGTTGAACATCGAAAACCTCCGATTGGGCAGTGCCAGTGTAACGACGAGCAAGATTCTGGCGGGGGTGCGCGCGTACGACAGCTCTGAGAGTGTGTCGAGCAGCGAAAGACATTTTGTCCTTTATGCTGGTTTATTGCAAGGATATTCCCGGAGCTAACTTTGTTGGTGTTTGGATTAGAAGTTGCACGTGCTAAGGTGACGCGTACCGTCGAGTCCCATTTTAGATGAGAGCAGAAATAAAGGCTTCCTCATTCTTCACTAATGGTTCGTCCACAGTCCTCCGCCGCTGGTGCGCTCGCGCTCCTTCAAGAGCCCGACCATGTCTTCAAACAGCATGCTTTAAAAGCGTTGATTCCACTTGTCGCTCAGTTCTGGGCAGAGATTTCTGAGCATATCGCAACAATGTATGTTGCTATTTCTATGGTTGACTGCTGGTATAACTTTCGCTTGTTTAGTGAAACCCTGTATGAGAGCGATGACATTCCAAGACCAGCACGCGACGTTGCAGCTTTAGTGGCTAGCAAAGTGTACTATTTCTTGGGAGAATATGACGAAGCTCTTTCGTTCGCTCTTGGATCGGGGAACGCGTTTCATGTTGAAGCTCGTACTCCTGGCTCTGAAGAGTATGTGGAAACCATGACCTGTATGTTTATTTTCTTTCCAAGTGGCAATACCTGTCCTCACATCTCATACAGCTAAGGCGATCGACCGTTATATCCATGCACGCATTGCAGAGCAAGCCGGTAATGAAAAAATCGATTCTCGTCTTCAGGCTACCATCGAGGGTATCTTTCAGAGATGTATTTCCGAGGGGGAATATAAGCAGGTACGTTGCTGTTCCCGTCAAAAGAATTGTTAGTCAAAACCAGAATATAGGCTATCGGAATCGCGCTCGAATCCCACCGCTTGGATGTGATCGCCTCTATTTACAAGGAGACCAAGGATGTTTCTCTGTTGTCGTACACAATGGAGGGTGTTCTCGACACGGGCTTCCCACTTTTGTATCGTAATCAGGTCCTTCGATTCCTACTCCCTCTTTTCCCTCAACCATCAGCTGCTGGTGAACGTGCTGCATATGCGAATTCAATAATACACTTGCTTGTGACACTCGGCGATCCTTCCTTGACAATCCCTTTTCTCGTCGAAAGCGAGGAGTTACTGGCATATCAATTTGCTTTCGATCTGGTGGAAGGCGGCTCTCAAGATTTCCTCGAGACATTGCGCACAGAGCTACCGCAAGGTGATGATGTGAGCCTAACAAACTATTGACGTCGTATATTACGCTCATTTTATTTTACTAAGGAAACACAAGTCGTGTATGACAAAATTCGACAGATATTGACAGGCAAGGAGTCGACAAAGTTGTACCGCGAGTTCCTGAAAAGGAACAATCAAACGGACATTCTCAT